>BNJU01002469.1_pt1 | contig 67966 bp, 109 predicted proteins | sample 8539281 | NCBI WGS metagenome assembly BNJU01 (sample SAMD00202456, study PRJDB9452) | human saliva metagenome | isolation source: human saliva | place: Japan
CCGACTTTTGCAATTTCGCTGCACCCTTTGCACTCTAGGCTTCGCAGATTTCGACAGCTTTTGCACTATATCGGATGATGAGAATAAGAAAAGCGACGCTACCGTCGCTTTTTATTTTGCCACATTACATACGACCAATTCTCCACTGGCTTTACCCAGTTTTATTTCTTCCGACCGTATAAGCCAATTCAAGTTGAGTGATACGGAAATCTTTAAACAATTCCCTGATATCAGGGTGGCTCATTAATGGATAGCATGACCTTACCCTTTACTCTCTGCCATTACCTTGGCCAGTAATTCATACTGCTCCCAGCCAAATGATTGGTCATAGCCTGCGGTCTGCCAATATGGTGGGTCTGCATAGAAGAAGGTGTGCTCACGGTCATATCGCTTGAAGCAACGATCCCACGATTCATTCTCTATATAAACACCTTTTAAACGGTCTTGCAGCCTTTAATTTAACCTCAATCTGAGATGCATCCCATGCTTTTGACGTGGTAGCTGTACCAAAATGCTGATGGACGGTTTTTGCTCGCCGAAGGCGTTGTGTTGAAGGTAGAAGAAACGAGCGGCACGTTGAATATCTGTCATGCATTCAGGCAGCGTGTTTTGCAGGCAGGAGAATGTCTCGCGGCTGGTCAGCGTCCACTCGAACTGACGGACGAACTCGTCGAAATGGTGCTGTACCACACGATAGAGATTGATGAGCTGTCCGTTGATGTCGTTGAGTACCTCTACTTTAGCAGGCGTTGGCGCATAAAGAACAACGCTGCGCCACCGGAAAACAACTCAACATAACAAGAATGTTCGGGGAACATGGGCAAAAGATGTTTTGCCAAACGACGTTTGCCACCCATCCAGGGGATAATAGGTAATGTCTGTTGCATTTTGCATCATATATACTCCCTAAATTATGGCATTCGCGATGCTCTAAATCAGATTTAATATGATGCTCAAAGGCATTCTTTTGATTTATTAATTAGCTGAAAGAATTGATGTTTTTACAACGAGCGCACTTTTATTTGTACACAACCGCTGCCTTTTGCCAGCAATTTCCCACAAAACTTACAGCGTAATTCACGATAGATTTGCATTTGCATCCACTCCTGTATCAGATAGAATGCCTCGGTCTCTAGAGACCAAGGCGGCTTTAGAAGTCAATGCAGGCATAATCTGTAGCTGGCGTAACAGTGTTGCCGCACTGTTACGTCGCCGTCCCACTATATTTAAAATCCTCCACAAGGCCGCCTTATTCAGACGGCCTTTTATTTATATTTGCCTCACAAATAGCGCAACTCTTTGGCTTTTTGCGATGATACGTTCTGGCGCATAATTATTTTTAAGACGTTATACGAAAGCAACGCCTGGCTGTCCCTGCACTTATCCTATACACCCAACTCTAAAACAGTAGTATCGGGAGCCTGACCAAGGATACGGTTGCTCAATACATCATAAAACACGCGCTGATTTAAAGCGGCTTGTCCGCTTAAAACAAGATTGCCGCCGCTTTGCGTTTGCGCTGCCCATGAGCCGCCGCCCAAATCGCCCGTTATTTTGGCGATGCCGCGCTGTTCGCGGTTGAGCAGTGCCGTCAGGTTTTGATACAGATTAGTCATTTTGTTATCCTCAACAAAAACTGAACATGGCTTTCAGACGGCCTTTAAAACATCTTTAAACCAGCTTTAATCACTCGTCAAAATAGCGGTCTATCGTTACATTTTGAGTAACGACCGGCGTGTCGTTTTCGATTTTTAACCTCAACCGACACACCAACCACCGCGCCTTGCCAGCTCCCCCGAAGGCTCATTGATTTGCCAAATCTGCCCAAATTCGCCATAGGGATGGCGTACTTATCGGATACTAGCAAAGATACCGTTTCGCGCTTATGAACACCCGTCTCGCTTAACGCTGCAATACCGGCGGCGAGCAAGACCGGCTGGTCGGTATAAAGCGTATTGGTCAGCGCGGAGGCACGCGGCTCGCGGTTGCTGCCGTTGCGGTACACATCCGCGCCTTTGCCCTTGTTATGGCTCGGCCAAACATAAAACCCCATTGGCACGCTCCGATACATTGCGCTGGCCGCTGATGCTGAAAATCACGCTGACAGGGACACTGACATCGGCAGGCGCATCGGAAACCTCCCCAGAAGCCTTTTTTCCATTTAGGCTTAAAGCGGACAACAGGTCGGGCGCGGTCGCTCTCACAAACTCCCCCGGCGGCTTTAGAGCCAGCTCTTGCAAAACAGCAATCGGCGTTTTATCAGTCAACGAATACATATCTCCCGGAATCAACCAATCCGCCATAGCCCAGCCGTCCAAATCCACACCTGTCGGGCGTAAAACCTCCGTTGCGATTTGTTGCGCATAAATCGGATTGCGGTATGTACCGCGACCTTTAGGCGCATAGTCCGCGCTCAAACGGGCGGTAACACTGCGTAGGTTACCGTATAGCTCTTTTGCCCAAAGCGGCGGTTGTCGCTGTAATCTTCCGCGATGATGACAAAAGTATCCGCATTGATTTGCACCTCGATTTCAGCCTCCCGGCCTTTCTGGCGGACATCAGGATTAATCTTGGCGAAATCATCAGGGCGAAAACCGTCAAACTGCTCTTGCCAGCAATAGCTTAGCGGTATCAGTCGTGCGAAGCAGAAAACAGCCCGATCGGCTGGCCGTCAACCGTAGCCTTAATAATATTTTGCATGATATATCCGTCTAAAAACAGGAGTGCTTACCGTATCAAAAACAAGCAAACGGCAGCGGAATATGGCGCGCATCGTGTGCAATCTTTTTGCAGTAAAACCGCAGGTTCAGACGGTTTGAAGGCGGGCGGATACCGCAAAACACAAGTTTCCGGCACAGGCCTCGGCTCAACCGGAATCTCATAATACTCGCAAGGCACAGCCAAAGCAGGCAGGCTTTTGCGGATGCGCACATCGATGCCAATACCGCCGCCTCGCGCACCTCCGATACCAAACAATCGCCAACCGGCGCGTCATCGGAAAAACACACTCTCCGAACATGCCGCCAAAGCCTCGCCAAGACTCGCCGCCGATTGATCCGCATTACAGCCGCTTAGGAACAAATCATCGGGAAAAAGCATCATGCAGACAGCCGTCCAGACCATCCATTCCGGCCTGTACCGCCTGCATACACCCGGCAACCCCATCAGACAAGCCGACAGTTTTCACGCAGGCAGCTTTCCAACTCAGGCATATCCGAAAAGGCCGTCTGAAAACAAACCGCCTCCCCGACAGCCTCCGCCGTTATCCCCGACACTTGGGCAGCCATGTCGCCCAAATCATAACGACCGGCCGCGCACACTGCCTGCGTTGACACCGCCTGCTGCACTAAAGCCCCACGCCCCCGAAACAGTCGCATAACCATCCGGAGGGCGGTACGGATTAGGCTTAGGCGGCGTATCGGGAACAATCTCGCCGCCATCCTCAATATGGCGTAAAGGCCGTCTGAACGCCAACGGCAAGAGCCTGGACGACGGACGGGAGCCAATCGCCAAACCGAAAGGCAAAGGGATACGCGCCGAATCATCATAAATTTTGTCTTCGGACATTTCAGACGGCCTCAACCGCCGCCGTCACGCTCGACATAAGGCTTTAATAAAATCACAAGAAACAGGCTCGTATTGCTTTTTGATAATCCGTCGCCACCATCAAATACTCCTCATCCTCTTGAGTCGGTCGAAGCGGTAGCTGCCATCTTCCTTGCTCCAACAATCCGCAATACATTCCATTGTAGGACGCGCGAACAGATAAATACGGCGCGAAGCTAGCTGACCGCCCACCGTAACAATGCCCGTACCTTCGCCGGCAATATAGCCGTGGCCGCCGTATTTCCAATGCAGCGATTTGACAGCACGGCTTCGCCCAATGCGATTGACGTTTTGCCGCGCAGCTGCACACGTTTAACGGCAAGACGGCTGCGGAAAACATAATTCGGCATGGCTACAACTCCCAGGCCGTGAGGGTTTACCAAAAAGAGCCCCCGCCAATTGTATTGATATACATAAATCTGTCTTCGCTATCGTCTAAATTGTCGTAAACCGTTCCCATCGAAATAACGTCTCCTGCGGGCATCGTTTCGCCAATTTTCATAAAAAGCCAGGTAGTAATCCGCGAATGGCATATTCGTTACTACCAATTAATTCTTTAGATAAATATCATCCGCTATAAAACCGCCTGTAATAGGATTAGGATAGCTACCATAATTACCATCTGCTTTACTTGTAAGACTCAGATTAGAAGGAGCATCTCCCTTATAATCACGCATTGGCACCACAAAAATAACAACTTCATTGCCACTGCCATAAATAAAAATTCTCATCTACATCTGACACATATCCAAGCAGGGTATTCGGGCGTCAGCCACGGCAAGACTGGAGAAGTTGCCAAAAATAAAAACGAGCAATAATCCCACCATAAAATAATTAAAGTAAATGCACGCTCATTTCCAACCACAACCCATTGGATCTTATCCCTACTGTCGTCGTTTGTTTTATAAATGAAATTGTGAAATCCACTGCTGTTGTTAACCTTTTGTTTGACTTTTCCCCGCCTTTTGCCGATGTCGGCTCCAAAAGACCGCATAAATCAACGTATCTTGCACGGTTTCCATATTTTGAGTCATCCACCCCCAGCCACCACTTTGTCGCCTTCGGTGCGTACTGCGGAAACAGGCTCTTGCGCCTTTTCAAACGCCATTTCCCATCCCAGCCCGTCCCTTGCGCTTATTGCCCTCGCCATAACCGGTAACCAGGCAGGCTTTTAAAATCGTTTTAATGCTGCCTGCCGCCGATTCAACCTGCGGCGCACCCTCGTCATCCCAGCGGTAAACCTTTACTGCACACGTTGCGTATCAAACATTTCAGACGGCCTTTCTTTTTACTTCAATAATTTAAAACCCCATTAAAACAAAAAGCCCGAAAAATCGGGGCTTGGCATAGTTGCACTCAAAGTTTATTCTTTTTGTTGCCTCTAAAATATACATTGATGCACTGCGGTTCATGTCTATATATCGTGCAATTTTTAAGAATTGTATGTCCTTTTGCTTGACTTATCTTCTTGAGCCATAGCATATATTTCTTTTACCGCAGTGTCGTATCTAGTACCTTCTTTGTTTTCGTAATTTGCCAACCAACAATCACTAGCTCTCGCCCCTTGCATGGCATACCCTTTACAAAGCATAAGTTCGTTGAAATTCCAGCTACAACCGCTTCAATTTCCAGAAACGGTCATCGTGTATTCTGTTTTCTTATTACTTTTTGTAAAATAATTATATACCGCACATCCAACTAGAATAGATACCACGACAATAAGGATTTTCATGCCTTTCCCCATTTTCCCGCTTCCTTTCACTATTTGAATAAAAGATTAAAGGTCAATTTTACAGATAAAAAGGTATAAATGCAAATTAATTAACTATTTTTATTTAAAGGCCGTCTGAAAGTACTATTCAGACGGCCTTATCTTTTATTCTGCCACTGTATTGCCGCGCAAACACGCGGTAAAACCATCGCAGCCGTTTTGCTTGTCCAGCGAAGGCTGGACACTGCGCAAAATCCAAACGAGCAACGGCGTGCCGTAGGTATTGAAGCGGATACAGTTCTGCACCGACCAGCCGCCGCCGAATGCAGCCGCCTTTGAGCGTGAAATAAGGCTTGCTGGATTGCCGGATTGGTCGGCGCAAGATCGGTCAAGGTATCGCTTTTGAGCGACCAAAGCCCAGCCGCTCGCCGTAAAGCTCGAATTGGGTTGCAGTAATAGATTTAATCAGCCAACGCTCGGTAATCGCGCCGTTGCTGGCCAACTAATCGGGTAGTCTTTGACATTGGTACGCGCCAAAATAGGCTCTCCCGCGTTGCGCGTCATCCCACACATTGTCCCATGCCTGTTGCGAAAACGGCTCGGTAGCACGTACCAGCAAATCGCCGCCGATCAGGGCGGAAGACACAAATGTGTTCTCCTTCGGATAATTGCGCCCAATCGCAAACTGGAGTTTCAGACGGCCTGAAATATCGACGCTTACACACGGTTTTTCTTCTTCCCACGCGCAAACGGCAGTCAGCGGCAGGGTATATTGCGACAAGTCCAACGGCGCGGCAAAGCAATGCTGCCCGCCTTGAGGTCTGCCGTGTATTTCTCGGCGAGGACATGCTTGCCCTTGCTGTCGACCAAGCAGAGGCGGTCGATATTTTGACGGTTGAGTGTGATTTTTTGAGCGGCGGTAAACGCGCTGCCCAAATCCTGCTTTAGGCGGTTGGAAATCACGATCATATCGCCCTTGCGAATCACGGGGACGCGGCCGTCGGCAGGCAGGCGCACGGCATCAATGCCGATAATCGACGAATCCAAAGGCAGGTTATCTTGTGTCACGGCGTTGTGGCGTAAATCTTCGGGGTAAAAACCCTCATCGCGCTTGATTTCGTAGAAGCCTGTCTCGTAGTCGATTTTGCCTGTAATGCCGCCGGTAATTTCCCCAGCGGCGTTGCTTCTGCCGACAATTTCGCCATTGCCCGCGTAAACGGTAAAGCTTTCAGGCTTGACCGGCGCGGCAGGCGTGCGGCCTGCATAACTAAATGTCTTGACTTAGGGGCAACCGGACGACACCACCCTGTTACCTTGAGGCTTTTGGAATTTAATAGCCGGATCTCGAATCGAAACATTACCGTTGATATATAACGTCCGATATTTTTCTCCACTGCCTTTAGTCTCGCTCCAGTTTTTATAAAGCGTACCACCGTATTCAACAATTTCAGTCTCGCCGTCCGAGAAAGACCATGAGTTAAAGACACAGGAGCTGCCCTGGTCAAAGTCAATAAAACATTAAATGACAACCCACCTGCCAAACGTCCACTCGGGATTTAGCAGGAGAGGAATCGGCAGACAGAAACTCCATCCCACTTTTCCAAAAGACATATCAACAGTCTTTTGGGCAGACGCATTTCTCATTTGTGCAAACCAAGTAGCCTCTAACGTCGAATGAGTCACAACAGCCCATGCCAACGCCTCAACCCTTAATACTGATTTCGGAATAATGAGCTTTGCGCCATCCCAGCGAATGCCCCTGTACGCGCGTTTTACCTACCCGCCAGCCGCCATTGAATGCAAACAAACTGATGCGGCCCGTACCCGATTTAACTTCTTTACCCAAATAAATAGCCATTAAATCCCACCATTAAAATGTTTGTCTAAGAGCCGCACCATACCAATTCGGAACTGTATATTCGTTTTTTTCGGAGACGCTCCCCTCCAGCTTCAGACTAAAAGTAGCTTGATTTGGCAAGGAATCCTTAAACATAAGCTCAAAGTGTGTACCCTTATCTCCCAGCGTCATACCATATCCTGCGCCACCGACCACGCTTGCGCTTATTTTGAGCGTCTCCTCGCAGGTGTAATCAACCGCATTGCTGTTGATGTAACGCTCGGTCGTTATAACTCCGTTGAGATAATCCACTGCTCCTTGGATATCCCCCGTCAGATTTCCGTTACCATCGTCTCGGGCGGTTTTTACACCATTGTCGGTCCACGTTAAAACAAGCGTACCCGGCTTAATAGGGTGTCCCAAATCATAAGTACATTTACTCTCTGAGGCCTTCGGCTGCCACTACCCCTGTTTTTCCCGCCATCGAACGAGGCGAATCCGGAAATGCCGCCCCACTGGAACACTAGACGGCTACCGATATCGGGCAGAACAGGTAAATTGAGCACAACCGACCCCGTCGCCGATGATACTGTGCCGACAGCTTTCCCTGCCTCATCACGCAATATACCGTCGCCCGAATCTGAGAGCAGATACCAAACGCCCAAAAGCCATAAACGACACTTTCAGACCGCCCAATCACGGAGTCGGCTTGCAGGAGCGGCGCAAATGATGTACCGTGATTGGTTTCTTTAATTTCCACCGCGAAGGCATATCGCGCCGCAGATGAATTAGCGGCAGGAATTGCCGTTACCGTATGATAGCCATCAGGTAGGCCGGACAGGCGACCTTGTGCATAATCGACACTGATTAAATTGTCGCCGCTTTTTAATTGCCCCAAAGCGTTGTCTTGATAATTCCCTATTTTCACGCTACCCGGTAGCAGCGAACATGGAAATATCAACGTCCCATTGCTGACACGGCCGGAAAAAGCGCTTTTTCCGGCGCAGCGGCGACCCATGCTTCGCCGGGAACCGGGTATTCATCCGCATAAGGCGTCTCGACTGTCGAGGTCGGTACAAGCTTTTCGTAGATGCTTGACACCGTCAGCGTGGCATCTCCCTGCCGAAAGGCCGTCAGATACAGGTTTTTACGCCAATAAGCCGCGGAATCTGCAACTTGGGTTTCCAAAAATCTTAACTTTAGGCGCGGCATAACCTTTGACCGGATAATCGACACCGTCAAAATCTCAGGGTCAAAGGATTGCTGATTTCACTTTTGACTACACGGCGCGACACTTCCTCGACCTCACCGTTTGATTTTTGGAATCTCAAAAATGCGCACTTCGTCATCGATGTTGATAATGCGGAAATACTCCGTGATACGGCGCGTCACATCTTCGGTTTTGTCTTCATATTGCAGGCAATAACGCTCGCCGACCTTCGGCAAAGGAGCCTCTACGCGCTGATACGCCTGCACAAGGCGCACACCTGCCAAATGGCGACCCAATAACGTCATGCGGCTCTCCACCGTCGGCACGGAATACGCCTCAATGCGCGGCATAATATCCGCGCGGCTCTCGCCGTAGTTGAATGCCTTAAACGCCAAAAAAGACACGTTTTCAGAGGTCGGCGGCTCGGTAATGACAAAATGCCCGCCGTAAAGCGGCTCGGAATCATTGCGCAAGACGGCAGGGGTACAGCAGACGCGCGTCTAGGCTGCCCATCGTACGGTCAACGTCCGAGACGGGCGGAAAAATCTCGTTATCCTCGCCGGTCAGCGGCTGACCGACCATCAAACCGCCGCCGTCAGGCGTATCGGTCATGCGCTGGCTGGGGTAAATCTGCAAATCCTGCTGCGTCAGGCGCGTTGTTTTTTTCCATGTTCGAAACCTTTTAAATCCTGTTTAAACCTACTTTTCAGACGACCTTAAAACGTCATCAGGCAGAGCTGGGCGGTGTATCGCTCGCTATCCGTTTCCGGCGTTGAGTAATGCACCTACTCGACATTATTCAAAGCCGCGTTGTGGGTACGCCAAATGACATTAAATTCGCGGCCGTCGTAGTGCGTCAGCGTCATTTCCAATTCGGGGACGTCCGTCCAGTCACGCAACGTACGCAAGATACTCAAATCGCTACACCCAATCGCCCGACAGCGTAATCGGACGACCGTTTGCCTTAATGCCTTGTTGGATGACCAATCCACCCGACAAGGTGCGCTGCGGTGCAGCCTGCGCCACCTTGTTCCATTCAAATTCATCGTCCCAGCGCATATCCTGCGGCAGATGTACGGCCACGCTTGTGTCTTTCCGTTTCAGCGTCCATTCTTGATTTGCCATTTCAGACGGCCTTTGCGTATTTTTCTCAAAACCCTATAAAACAAAAGCCCCGAAAATCGGGGCTTGGCATGGTTGCAGTCAGATGGTTGCAGGCCGTCTGAATTATGTCGTGCGCTTTAATGAAGCTTGTAAACTATTCATAAAACCGTTAACAGCTTTCTCGGCAACCGCTTTTGGTCGCGCTGCGCTAAAATTTGCTAGCTTTTTCCGGGTCGATATTAACCTGCGGATTGCCGATTTGTTGCAACCGCTGGGCGGCATTACTGTTACCCTGCGAACCTTGGTTGCGGACTTGCTCTTGCGCGGCAGATTCGCGCGCTTGCTGCGCTGCCGCTGTAAATCTGTTGTTGCAAGTCGATTTGCCGCTGATATTCGCGCGCAACATCGGTTTGCTTGAGGCGGTTGGCATTGTCCAGTTTTTGTTTCAGCTCACGGATTTTTCTTTCTTGCCGCAAAGAATAAATCGCTTCCGTATTGCCATTAAGCTCGCGCAAGCTCGGCCTCAAGCGCGCGGGTTGCATCATGTGCTTCTTGACGCAGGGCATTCAGCCGGCTGTTGGGCATCGGATATCGCATTGCGGAATTTGGTCAGCTCAGTGTTTCCCAATTTGTCGGCAGCGCGAGAGGCTGCACTGGCCGCATCGTTCAAGATATCCTGTGTCACTGCGCCTTGAGCAGAAGCTATTGGTCAGCCTTTGCATCGCGGTATTCGCGTTGTAAATCTGTTGCGTGTACTCTTTCATCTGAGCCGCGCGGAAAGTGGCCTCCATGCCCAGCTTAATGCCGGAAAACTGTCGGTTCATCAAATCCAGCTGCTCATTATTGAGCTTATAAAACCCAGCCGTTTGCGTCAGGCGGTAGCCGTAATCACTCAAAACGATTTAGACGCATTTGCCGCCGCTTTGGCTGCATTGTCTGCTTCCGCTGCCGCCTCTTTGTTGGCTGTCGCCACTTTTCTGACCGATTGGGCATGGTTTTCCGCCGCCTGCGAGCCTTTTTCATGCGCGGCTTTCGCGGCTTCGCCTGTTTTAGCGGCAGTATCATTTAACCCTTGGTAGGCTGTTTTGGCTTTTTCCGCACCGCCCGACGCCGCATCGCCCAACCGGGCAAGCTGCTCCTGCGTCAACAGTGCCGCGTCTCCGCTGGCTTTGAGCTGGTGCTGGAACTCGGCAAATTCCTCCTGCTTTTAAGTTTGCCCATCATGGCCTCAAAGGCCGCCCTGCATCAGCTTGGCATCTTTTTGACTACGGCCGACGCTTCTGTCGAGGCCGTCTGAAAATCAGCGAATGCCTGCCGCGCGTCGCTGCTGATGCCCGTCATCACGGCCTTGCTGTCCACGCCGATTTTGGCGAAGGCGTCGGCAACCTTATCGGACGCGACGGGCGCGGCATCGCCGATTTTTGATTTCCTCGGCGGTCATGCCCGCCTGCTTGCCTGCGTCCTCCGGGCGGCTTTCAGCTTTTCGACCGCTTCGGGGCTGTCCATCTGCTTTAACGCCGCTTGGAAAAGGCGCGACATCTGCTCGGTATCGTTGCCGAACTTAGCGGCGGCGGTGGAAAAGTTGGCAATCCCTTCTGCCGCCTTTTTACTCATGCCGGTGGTTACTTCTTCCGCCGTCAGCCCCAAAGATTCGAGGGCTTTCTGCGCTTCGGCAAGTTCGCCCCGTGTCCGCGCTGATTTTGACGTTTTTCTTGTCAAGTTCGGCTTTCAATTCGGCGGTTTTGGTACGCACGTTTTCCAGCTTGATTGCCAGTTCACTGTAAAGTCGCTGGCTTCTCGACCGTCTGCACGCAAGGCGGCCATACTGTGCTCCAACGCTGACAACTCTGTTGCAGACGCACGATATTCGGCTTTGCAGGGGCTTTGACGGCAGCTGCCTCTTCTTCGGCAGCTTTTTCTTGGCGGCGGCGGCTTTTTCGGCAGCTTCCTGGGCTTTTTATCCGCTACCTCAACTCACGCTTAATTTGGGCTTCGGTTTTTGAAAACTCGTGATACTTGTCGAGACCATGCGGCGGGTAAACGAGGCTATCAAAATGGCAGGAATACGGGCGAGGTTATCGCCGAAAATTTTTGCTAAGTCCGTATTTTCGCGCAGCCAGCCGCCCACACCACGGCCAACCTCAAAAGCAGCAAACAATAATCCGGCATTGACGCCGCCGTCTGAGATTTTGAGCCAATGCCCGCAGCCGCCGCGCCATTACCGAAACCGTTACGGCAGCAGCGGATTTTGAGCGCGATGCCCAGCTCTCGTGCAGCGACAGTGGTAGACAGGATGGATGCTTTGGTTGCTTCAATCTCGACACGCTGGGTTGCAAACGATGCCGACACCGCGCCGCCTGTCAGGCGCACGGCAGTTTCATAAGCTTTAACGGAAACGGCTCCTGCAGCAAACAACGCGGCAAGTTGTGTCAATACTGGAAATTCTTCCGTAATCGCGCCGACTCGACTGGCAACGCCGCCCACCGTACTCGCCAACAAGACACCAAAGGCGGCAGCTTTTTCGCCGACTTCGATGGCAACGTTGATGATTTCCTGTTTGGCTTTTGTTGATTTGCGCCTCGCTGGTGGACATGGCATTGGCGACTTCTTTCTGCATCGCGCCAACGACTTGTCCCTTGTCGGCGACCAAGCCCAAAAGCCTTTTTCGTATTCGCCGAGCGAACCGACCAGAAGCGCAATGTCGTCGCTGTATTCCGTGCCGAATAGTTGCGAGAGCGTCAGGGCGGCTTTGTTTGTCCAAGCCTTCGAGCTTATGCAAGAATTCGGTCAACGCCTGCTGCGGATTGGCGGCGATATTGGCCGCCATCCCGTCAGCGGACGTTCCGATGGATTGCAGCGCATCTTGAAACCTTTGCCTTGGCTTTTGTGCGGTTTGCAGTTTTTGCAGCAGGGCATTGATGGCGGTCGCCGCCACTTCGGGCGGTTTGCCCAAGGCGATAAAGGCGTCGGCAAGCGCGGCGGCTTCGTCGGCGGCAAGTCCGAACTGTTTCGCCGTACCGCCGATACGCGCCATCGCGGCGACAATGTCTTTTTCACGCGCGGCGGTATTGTTGCCCAAGACATTGATGGCGTCGCCGAGTTTTTCCACTTCGCCGATTGGGATTTGGAACACGTTGTAATCGTTGCAGCGGCATTACCCGCTTCTTCCGCGCTCAAACCGAAGGCAACCGACATTTTGGACGCGATGGCGGTAAATTCCGACAATTTCTCAATCGGGATGCCAAGCTGCCCGCCCGTTGCGGCAAGCTCTGCCATTTCGGCGGCGGAAATGCCCAATTCCGCGCCCATTTTCTTCAGCTCGTCTGAAAGCTTGGCGTATTGCTCGTCCGTGCCGTCGGCGACTTTTTCGCACGCCCGCCATCGCGGTTTTCGAATTTCATCGCCTCGCGGGTGGCAAACGCCAAACCGCCCGCGCCGCCGACCAGCCCTGAATCTCCGAAGCGACCTCGGCAATAGACGGCTTCACGCCTTTCAGGCTGCCTTCGAGTTCGCGTACTTTGCCTTCTTGTAACTGCGCTGCGCGCGCCAGCTCCTCATGCGAGAGCGTTCCGCTGTCTTTGAGCAGCTCGTAGCGTCTTTTGGTCTTTTGATTTCCTGACGCGCCTTGTCGTCGGTATCGATACCGAGCTGGATTTTTGGCATCGGCGATGGCCTTTAGGGTTTGCGCTTCGGCGGTCAGGCGGTCTAGCTGTGCCGTTGCGGCGGCGGATTCGGACGACAGCCGTGCTTCCTCGGCGGCAAGGTTTTTGACGGATACGCCCGACACCGCCATCGTGTCGCGGGCGGCATGCAGTTTGCCCGTCAGCTCGGTTTCGCTTTTTGCCAGCCGTTCGGATTCGGCGCGTAGTTTCGCCAAATCCGCTTGCTGTTGCTGCGTACCGCCGCCGCGCATGGATTTCTCAAGCGTTGCGGTCAGTTCGTCCAGCGCACGCATTTCTTTTGCGGTATTGTCTAATTCCGCCGACAACGCCTATACTCCGCAATCGCCGCCTGTTGCGCTTGTGCTTTGGCCAGCGTTGCGCCCAGCTCTTTCGCTTCGGTGGTCAGTTTGCCCGTATCGATGCCCGCCGCCTCGATGGACTGCGCCAGCGCGTCGATAGTTTTCAACGCCGGACACGCCCGCCTTAATCTCTAAACCTGCCTGAATATTCGCCATTATTTAATCCTGTTTTAAACCCCGTTTAAAAAGGCCGTCTGAAAACCTGCCGCCGCTGCCTACACGCAGAAGCCAGTTTCAGACGGCCTTGTTTATTACCGAATCTTTAGTTGTTGTACGACGTGAAGGAATAGGTCGAAGTCTCGCCCGAAGCCAACACTGCCGTGCCTTTTAAATTCGGCTTCGTTGAAGTCGTCGCCGAACCAGTCGATACTGCCGTCCGCAGCCAATACGGCGTGTGGGATATGCAGGATGCTGGTCTCGCCGATGAACGCGGTTGCGGCCGTCAACGTAGATTTCCAAATCCAAGCGGGACAAGGTCGCGGCGAGACTTTGTAGCCGCCGGAATCACGGGTTTTGTATTCGACGGTGATGTTTTCGCCGTCGTTGACGGTATCTGCGACCTAAGCGAGGATGGTAATCATGCCCAAGGTGGCATTAATGTCCAAATGCTTTGGCATCAACATTGGCGTTTGACTTGTTTTTGACTTTGACGGTAGCTGGTCGATGTTGCCGTTTGCCAGTTTGTACGCCATGCCTTTTTGCCGATGGTCACGGTCTCGCCCGTAACAGTCTCCGCCGTAGCCGCGATGACGGCGGCTTCGCCCATCAGGGCAAGCGCGAGGTTGTCTTTGTCGAAAGTGTCGAGCTTCAGGCCGATTTCGGTAGGCTTGACGGTTTTCAGGCTATCCAACGCGCTGCCGTAAGTGCCTTTTTGCTTGGACACGCGCTCTTGGTTTCCACGCTGGTCTGCGTGGTCAGGGCGGTGGTGTTGCCGATTTCGATAAAGCCCGAGCCTTTTTGATTGAGGTTGCGTACCTTGACGTCGCCCCTCAAAGATTGCCGTGGTCGTTTTGTTTTGCCATGTGGCAGCTCCTTTTAGTTTGCCGCCCTGCACGGTGTCGCAGGCGAATGAAATGGGTAAAAAGCAAAGCCGTCGTTGTATTCGATGGATGGCGAGGCGATGCGGCGGAAGGGGTAACGGCATATCGTCGCCTGCATCCCAGCCCGAAAACGCACGCTGGATTGCCGTCAGGGTCTCGCCGACCTCGTACAGCGTGGATTTGCCGTTAGCGGTATAGCTTCGTGCGAGGACGAAGGTAAAGTGCAGCGTCGATTTGAGGAATTTGCCGTTTTTCGCTTCGTCGGCAAAGGTCGAGCCGCCGTAAACGACATAGACCGCGCCATCCAGCGGGGCGGCTTTGCGCTTCGCCATGCCTTGGGCGAGCAGCTCGGCAAAGTTCGCCGATTTCCTTGACCGCCTTAATGCCTTTGACGGTTTTCAGACGACCTAGGGATTTCGGGATAGACCGCCAATAAGTTTTCATGCTGTTTTAAAGCCATTAATCAAACTGATCGTTAAACCAGTCCTCCATCAGTTCGCCGATGCGTTGATAATCCTGCACTGACAAACCTAAGTACGGACGCGCCGGCATGGTTTTCGTGCCTTCCTGCGCATAAACCGAGTAGCCCATTACCGAGCTAAAGTAATCACGCTGTTTGCCGATGCCTCGTGCGTACTGCTTGCCAAGAGGTTGCCGTGGTCTACCAAAAATCCCGCCGCGTCCATTTTTGGCTTCTGCCGTAGCGGGGGATACGTCCGCCCAGCGTTTGCCGTCAGGCGCGGTTTTGGTTTCGGTGATACGGCGACGGGTCGATGATTCGAGGATGCCGCCGATAGCGCGCAAAGGCTCTTCAAGGCTGCCGTTCAACCCTACCCGACAGGCGGTTCCAGGCTTTGGGCGATACGCGATAAGTCGTGTGATACCGTAATCCGCATCGCTTACTCCCTTCAGCCATTCCCGCAAATCGGGTTCGGCATTGACATAAACGGCACACGTTGACGGTCTGCGGTCATCCGATACGCGGCTATCGTCCAGCATATTCGGATTTTTGACGACCATCTTCAGCCAGGCGATTGCCGACTGATAACGCTCCTCCACAATGCCTGTTACCGCATCGTCGTAGAGGTAGTAGCGGGCGATGTCGCAGACTTTGATTTTCAAAACCTGCGGCGCGGTGTCGTTGGTAAAAACAGTTTCGCCGCCCGAAGGTAGCTTGCCGCTTCTTCTTCCGCATCGGCATTGCCGCCGCCATCACCGCTTCGTCTATGGTTTCGTAGTTTTCATGGTTCGAGCGTTCTGCCATTTCCCTGCTCGCCGAAGCGGGTAATCATGTCTTGGATGGTAATCATGCCGTCCTCCGTTTTCAGACGGCCTTTTTGTTGCCTGTAAAGGCCGTCTGAAATCCGTTTAAGACATGGTCAGCGTTGCCAACAACTCGGGGCGCAGCGCAATCGGCAATGGATTGGACTGCATATGCAGGCTCCAGCCTTTGTCGTGCTGCAATTTTCGCGGCTGGCGTAATACGGCAGGGCGCGGGTGTTGATTTCGGTCGCGTTCATGTCAGCAGGCGCGAAATACTCTTTGTAGAGGTTTCGGCCGACCCTACAGCAGAATGGCTTTGTCCGCACCGATGTCGGCGTCGCTGCCGAAATGGTTGGCATACTCGATAAAGCGGATACCTTTGTGGACAAACTCGGTCGGATTGAGCGTATCGCCTTCACGGTAGGCGCGTGCTTCGTCAAAGCGTTTGTACACTTCGAAGATGGATTGTGCTCTTTGAGCGCACTCAAAAACTCCATGCCGCAATAGACAACCCAGCCGCGCACTTGCGCACCGTTGAATTTTTGGCGTTGCTCGGACAAGAGCTTGTCCAATACCGCGCCGACTTTGGTCGCGTCTTTCGACAATTCGATGTTTTTGCGTTTTGCGCTGCACGCCGAAATCGGTGTTGATGTCCAAAATCACGCTGCCGTCCGCATCCAAAATCTTGCCTTTGCAACGCGCCGAGCATCAGATGCTCACGGGTGTATTCAAGGTCGGATTTGCCGCTCAGCGAGTTTTTCATTCACTTTGTCCATGACGGTCGCGGCTTTGGGTCGTGCCGAAAAGCACGCAGGTTTTGTACGTCATCGGCACGGATGACGTCATGAATCGGCAGGGTGTGGGATTTTGACAGTGCGCACGGTGCGTTTCGGACTTTCGACCGCCTGACTGGCCGTGCCGCGCTCTTTGCTGGCTACCAGTGGACTTTGCCGTCTTGGAACTCAATGTCGGCATAAGTGGTGGTCAGGTATTCGGGTTCGAAAAATACCCAGTTCGCGGATTTGGCTTGCGCCCGGGTCGATTTTTTGTTGACGGCGGTGGTCAAAGCCTGCACGCCAAATTTGCTGTTGTCAGATAAAGGCATATTTTTCCTTGTGGTTACAGTTCATCGCCATTCGGGTTGACAATACGGTTTACAACATAAACGATGCCGTATGGATCGCCGTCTTTATTCAGCTGCTCAATCACATCACTTTGACGATCTTGACATGCCGGAGCGAATTGCATCGTCTGAGCATTGATCCAGATTGATGATGCAATTGCGCGGCTGTACGATGACTTTACCGTCAGCTTCATCCGTCAACGCCAGCAGTTTTGCCCTCGCCGCGAAAAAGACCAAGCAACAAATGTACTGCGCTTTTGTGCCTTTGCGGAGCAGTAATCGCCACACGCGTCAACGGCGTCGCTCGTATTTCAAAAAGTCGGAAATAACAGGGCCTAAGATTTCGGTTTTGGCTTTTAGACATAAGAGCCTCCCAATAAGCCTTTGTGGCTGGCAACGGAGAATTTACCCTCCGCCTCACCGGTGTTTTCGGATTCGCCTTTGCCTGCGCCTTCGCTCAACAGCGCGGGTGGTACGGCAGATTGAGCGGCTTTCGGCTTCAAATCGGCAATCATGGCTTCTGCCGCTTCGATGTCGGCAGACAAAAAGCACAGTCATGGTTGCGTCGGACGACTCTTCAAACTTGCCGTTTTTCGCCTTCCCTAAAGTATACGGCGGACAATCGCCTATGACTTGGTTTTTCTTGGCAGCCCGCTTCGGCTTCTTTCAGCTTTTTCTCGGCTTCGGCTTTTTCAGCCTTGAGCGTATCGACTTCCGCTTTCAGGTCGTCAAACGCTTTCTTTTCTTCGGGTGTCATAGATAACTCCAAAGGTTGTTTAAAAATATCCGGCAAGGGGCTGCCGTCCGACAACACCACCGCCTCTGTCTCGCTGTTCACACCGACGGCGGTAAACGATACTGCGTATCGCACAACGGCGCAGGATGACGGCTCACCCGGTTACCTCGTTGCCGTTGACGGACAATACCGCGCCCGCCGCCAGCTCCTCATAGGATTCTGCCTGCGCGTAAACCGACATTTCCCCAAGGGAAACCTTGGTCGGCTGCTTCGGCGATCTGCGTGCCAAACTTGTTGGACAACAGGCTGCCTTCCGCAATCAGGCCGTCCGCCGTTACCGACAGGCTGCACACCCCCGCCATTTTTCAGCGAATGCTCCAGCAGGACGGGGACGGATGCTTTGTGCGACAGCTGGGCCAAATCGACGACTGTCTGATAACCGCCGTAGCCGAACGGCTTTGCCCGAGTTGGCGACGCCCCTTAAAGGTGCGCACATCATCCGCACGGGTCGCCAGGGCAACCGGCAGCGCGGCGGACAATTTGATTTTGAGGGGGGTGTTGTTCGTATCCATTGCTCCATTTTGCCTTGCCAAGTTCAAAAAGACGGACGGCAGGATTTCACTTCCCAATCCAAGTCAAAGCCGCCTAAAACCCGAATATCAGGTTTCAGACGGCCTTGTGCAGTTCATCTATTTAAAAATTCGATTCAGGGCGTTTTAGAAGCCTCTAGGATTGATTTTTAAAATGCTGGATATATCTTTGCTTACCCCAAGCATGAAACGCGCTAAAACGCGAAATTTGAGCGGTTATGAAAAAAGGCCGTCTGAATCGGTTTCAGACGGCCTTCGGAGTTATACAGGTTTAAATCTCGGATCAGCTTCAAGCGCGGTTTTTAAATCGGACTTGTACGGCTTTAATCCACTCGGACTTTTCAGCAGCCTCAAGTATCCATCCGCGCACACGGGCGAATGCCGCAGCGGACAAATCCGCAATCGAAAATACGCAGCCCGAAAACTCGCCCTGCATTTGCTCGGCTGCCTCCTTGTCAATTTCAGCAAGACGCGGGGTACAGATAGTCCAACACTCGGACGGGGCGGTTTTCCCGCCTAAAAAAATACTTTTACTTCGCGGCTGACGATACAGTTCAGACGGCATGACTTTACTCCGATATTTTTACCAATAAGCGGACTTTATCCCGCTGTTCTTTTCGGCAATGATAACACATACTGCAACAATTTATGCTTAGGTTTGCCGCATTCAGATGGCGTAAATCAAGCGGGACAATATCGGCTTTATCAAAATGTTCCTGAATCTTATCGACCTTAGTATTCCACGCCCCGGCGGTGGGCGCAAAATAACGGTTCATCAATTCCGCACGTTCTGGATTTTCGGTAAAACATAAAATCCAGTTTTACCCATTCCTCACGGGGCAGGTCGTCTGAAACAATCAGATAATCGGCTTGACCCTACCTTTCTCTACGGGTAAATCAAACACTTCCAGCCTGTCGCCCGTTTTAGCTCGCCACGCTGCCGCAGCTCTCGCTTCGTGGTCTTTGGTATTGTTGGCAGACTGCTCTTTTGTCAGCCTGCGCACTTCTTTTTCCGACACCTTGTCCGACAAAGCCAACACCGCCACTTTGTCAGACGGCACGCTATACCGCTTTGTCCAGCCACGCCTCGCGCTCGGCAATCATGGCGGCCAGGGCTTCTTCGCTGTTTCGCTCGCCAAACAGTGCGTCCATCGCGCCCAATCGGTCGCCGTGGTTGTGCGCAAAGCTCGGCGTGATGTCGTCGGCATCAATACCGTTTTCCCCGTGCGCGGATTGGTAAACTCGACCATATCTACATCAGGCTCGCCGCTGATTCCTTCGCGCTCCGCCCGCCGACGGGTCAGGGCGGAAACCGAGCATTTGCAGCCGTAGCCGTTGGGCGGGAAGATGACTTTCCAAATGTCGTGATCGACCTACAGGGACTGCCGTAGTAGCGTTTATGGCTGTCGCGCGATGCCCGGCGGCGGAATGGTTGTAGCGCAAATACGGCAGGGCTTTTTGTTTGCCTGTATCCGCTGCCATTGCCCCGCCGCAAAGGCGGTTTGCATATTGGTATTGAAAATGGTTTTCAGACGGCGCGTACCGCCGAGCTGTACCACTTTCGGCTCGCCGTCCAGCGGGTCGGTCATCACTTGCTCGCCCCACCAGCCTTTTAGCCATCAAATACGGTTTTAAACGCTTTTTAAAATCGGCAAATGCCGTGCCGTTCTGCTGCGCGGATTCAATGGCATCTTTGACTTCAGCGAGCATATCCGCGTCCATCATCTTGGCGACGGTAAAGGCAAGGCTGTGTTGATACAGCCAAACATCGTAATGACTGAATCCGGGCAGGATTTTTCTTAGCCTTGAAATGCTCGAAAGCAGCTTTTATCGACTGCAGTTAGCGAAGTTGTATTCAATCCCTTCCATCGCCCGCTCCGTCGGCCCCGAGCCGAAAGGCCGTCTGAAACCAAACGCTGGATCAAGAGATTATCGCCCTTGCTCAAATCAAGCTTGGACAGCTTTGCCTCAAATTCGGCGTAGTCTTTGCAGCTTTCCAGTAAACCCAACACTGCCTCCATCTTCGGTCGGGCGATTGCCTGCTCCGCCGTATCAGGCGCATTGCGGCAAGGCCGTCAGACAGTCGCAGGCTGAATTTGGCGGGCGCAGGGTTTTTCAGACGACGTTTTTCGGGTCGCGCAGCTCGAAATGTTCCGGTTCAAAGCCCAAGATGTCGCGGTAGTAGGTCTTGGTCAACACGAGTGCCCTGTATCCATATACATCTTGTCGCGTTCGGCGCGGGTTTTATCGACCTTGATTTCGTCTTCGAACTCAAACCACACACCCTTTGGCGCATTAATCGGCTTGCCGTAGGCGTTGTTGACCATCACAAGCGCGTCGATAAAGTGCTGTGCAGCGCGGGAGAGCAGAGCGAGATACGCGCCGATACGCTCGTCGCGGTTGTTTTCTTCGGTCTCCTGGCTCGCTCGGCTGGCGGTCTCAAGATCGCTGGTTTTGACTTTACCCAGCAGCGTTTTTTGGATGCGCGCATTGGCGAGGGTTTTTTCCAGTCGGCGGAATGCCCTGACCATCCGCGCTGTTTTGCAGCATCATCACATCGTCCTCGCGTTCGATACTCAACGCGCCGCTGGAAACAAAGCGGTAAAACCGGCTCATGAAGCTGTCGTGGTCGTCGTTGCTGTTGGCTTGGATTTTGGCAATCAGATAAGGCTGGGCGTAGCGCGTAATAAATTGCGCCGCGTAGATAAAGCCTTTTTTACGCAACGCAACCGGCGCATACAGCCGCGCCGCCGCCATTTCGCCCGCAGGATTGGTTGAAGTGGCGCGGTGGGAATAAAGAGATACAGCACGTCCGTATTGCAGGCTTTCCTCGCCACTGCCGCCGCTGATACACCAGCGAGCCGTCGCGGTAGGGAACGTATTTCGCCAATTCGCCGCTTTTGTTGCTGATATGCTTTAATCTTTAAAAAGCCGTCGTCGGTTCAGGCTGATAAACGTACCGACCGACACCATAGCCGCCCAAACGCGCCGTCACGCACGATTTCGGCAAGTGCGACAGATGGAGTTTTGCTGTTTTCCACAGACGGTCTTTATCCTTGTCGCTCAAGTCCTCGCCATAAATTCGCCAAGATTTTGAGCATGGTCGCGTGCAAATCCTCCAAACAGGAAGCCACTTCGTCATCGCTACCACCGCGTCCAATGCCTGTCTGCCTGTCCACGCCGAGGCGTGAAAGCAGCGCGTCCGTGCCCTCCATATTGGAAAAACAGGCTTTCCAGCGCGTCTTCAGTCGCGCTCGTCACGTCTTGATGGCGGCTCTCCGAGTTCCGCTTTTTTAATCAATCTGAACATACTTTTTACTCCAAAGGTCGTCGAAACCGTTTTCAGACGACCTTAAAATCAATACTCTTCGCCGCGAGCCGCCAAAAACCTTCAATTCCAGCGACACAAAATGTAGATTTAATAGCCGCCCAGCCTTATAGGCAGGAGACAACCTCTGCAGATGTGCAATCGCTTTATCCAAACCACGCTCGAGGTACTCAACATCCTCTGTCAGCTCTTTTTCACGAGCAGTTATACGTTCTCTTCCGTCACACATTTTTAAATCTCCAACATCGGCGCAGGGCAAATCAATCGCTCGCGCCTCTGTTTGACACATTGCCCGTCGTTGCCGCCATCCACAGCATATGAAGTATCGGGGCCGTCGTCGTGGTCGGCTTTCGAAGTGACGCAACTGGCTAATCAGCGTCTGGTCGGGGTTGAGCAAAATCAGCCCGTTTGCCATATGTGGCTGTAAGTGTCTCAATCCGCAACATCTTTGTCCGATGACGGCTTGATACCGCGCACCGGAATATGCACACCCCAAACGCGCCCTGCGCTTAATCAACTCGTCCTTGAGAAACTCTTGGAATTGCACCTGTTCCACCACCACTAATACCTACTTTTACCCGCGCTCTTTTGGATGCGGATAACGTCCTCAATAATCAAATCGGGCAGGCGTTTTTGACTTGGGCAACGGTTGCAAAACAGTCGCCCTGTCGATTTTTGATAACCGCCGACCAAAAGTCGCCGACGGGTCGCGCCCCGCACCCGCTTTACCCAATGACGGGTCGAGCGCGCCGTAGTACACCAAATCGTCCGGCAACCTCGACCAGTATTTGATGTTTCTCGGCAAACGGCGCATCTTCGCCGCTGACCGGTCGTTTTGATACTCGCTGTCAAATGTCGCATGACCGTCGCGGGCGCGGATTTTCATCAGCGCGAGTACGCCGCGAGCCGCCCAGCTTGTTTGCGCGCGCGCTCCATCTCGTCTTTATTGGCGAGATAAAACGCCTCGGCCACCGTCTCGCCGTCGTTTTCGGAAAAGTTCCTCCCATCTGTCCCACAAGTCCATGCGGTCGGCCAGCGTTTCATCGCTTAAACTCAATCACCGCCAAACGGGTTATTCAGTGCGTGGTTCAGCACACTGTCGTAATGCAAAATCGTGCCGATATAAATCACATCGTATTTTTGTGCTCCACGCCGCCGAGCGGCAGCACGGTTTTCGTCAGCCACGCATTGAGCTTGTCGCGCTGTTCGGGGTTGTGACTTGTTCGTCATTCTCATATCGTCCAAAAACTACAGTCAGGACGGTAAGGCCGTGACGCAAACCGCGCGCAGCTTTTACTGCTACCTACCACTTGGACTCTTAACGTCATTGGCCGTCACAATCGTACTACCTGCCATACACGGCCTTGTCCGCATACTCTCCGGAAAGTCGGTTTTCAAAGCGCGGTTAAATCTAAGTTCCGCCTTTGATGGCTTCTAGTCATCGGATACGCCTGGTCTATGCTGTCCATCACAATAACGGCATAATGTTTTTGGCTTACTGCACACACCACAGCGTAAACAACTCGAGTAACCTGCGTCGACTTCACCTCGCCACGCGGCGCACCCACCGCCCTCATTTTTCCTTTTTGGGGAGCGGATAATCTCCGGCAGACGGCTAAATAAAAACGCATGCAGTTCGGATTTTTCAGGGGAGCGGATATAATGGGGGAAGTAGGTATTTACGAAATATTCGTAACCGCCTACCGGGTCAAATACCTTAGCACGGCGTGCAGCTAATAGCCTTTGGCGACGCATCAAAGCCGTCCACTTCCGCCTGATGACTTGGCGCAGACTGGCAGCCAGTTCGGCAAGGGATTTGAGGAAATCTTTATTTTTCATATGGAGCGCTCAAAATGGATTGGTTAGACAGAAACCTGCAACACGAATTTTTGTCAGAGCTTTATAAGGTTTATCCAGACAGTATTACGGATAGCTATTATATACAAATGCCGCCATCGCCCAAACTAATGGTGTCATAGAAGCAGAAGAAGATGACGGTTTCGTTTGTATTAAAACAATCCGCAAATCTGCAATATTTTAGCCGAACATGGTTTTGCTGCTTTCGACGATAAGACTTTAATAAGCGCTACTGTTAAAATCACGGCCAAAGGCATAGACTTCTGTGGATGATGGCGGCCTTTTCTGCTATTCTGGGTTGTCACAGTCAAACCACACAGTGACACTATTCAAGCTTTGCTCAATACAAAATTCGACCAAGCAGATATCCTCCGGAAGAGTAAGCTAAAGGTTATCTTAAGCAAATGGGAGATGTCGCATTGGCGAACTTTACCGAGAAAGCCATTGATGCTGTTGTACATCTCCTCAAATCATCAATCTGCTACAAAATCTATAAGGAAATACGAATATGGGTTTCGATTACTCACTTGCAAAAATCTCGAAAAACGGCCGATACACGCCATCAGAAATAAAAGGATTTATTGGAAGAGCAAGGTTTCAGCATTACATTACCGAAATTGACCGAACACTTAAATCTTCAGGTCGCTCTTGGCATTGCACACAAACGAAGACGGCATCGTTTACAGCATTGTTGGCTATTACATAAAGGGTCGGTTTGATAGTCGACCCTCAGACGGCCTGTAAGGTGAACGACAGGTTTTTAGCGGTTTTGGGATAAAACCTTGAAACAAAAGAGGAAGTGACTCTCCGTTTTCATTTCATGCATGGCGGACATAGTACTGGTCGGCCAGCCAAAACAACGGCTCCAGCTTATAGCGGGTGCGACTGCAGGAGTTTCACTTTCCCAATCGGCAATCCAAATCGGGCAAAACAAAACCAGCCCTTAGTGTGTATTCAACTTTCAACTTATCCAAACTTCTTCTCCACCTCCGCCCCCGACGGCTCCAATACCTCCACAAAGGCAGGCAAATGTTTGGGGTGTTTTTCTGCACAAACGACATCAAGAACTCAATCAATTCCAAAGCCGTCGCCAGCTTTTGACGTTTCCGGCATCACGCGCGCATTGGCGGATACGGTTTTGGTAAACGCATCGGCAAGGCTGGCCAACAGCTTGGCGCGGTCGGACGGCGGCAAACTTCGGTACTCGAATCTGCAGCATCGTCATTGTGCTGTTGTACGCACCATAAAAACCTACCAGCATCGCACGGCTCAAATCCTCAATCACCGCCGCTTACCAGTGTAGGCGCGCGCATCTTTATCCCAGTCGTCGCCTTTTTCCTTATCCGCACGTTTCACGCACGCGCAGTGGCGCGTGATTTCGCATCAAGGCCGCCGTTTGCCAAAAGTCTGCTCGCGCTCACATAGAGCCAGTAACTTTTCACGATTTCTTGCGGGTGAGCCAGAATTACAGTCCCATTTTCGCTTTGGGCATCCCCCAGCCGACCGTAATCACGCCGCCGCCCAGTGCGCCGAATGTAATGGCCGTGTTTTCGTGTCTTGGCGGATTTGTGCAATTTCCGCCTGCATTTTCTTCTGATTTTTCAGAGTCTGATCAGTCTTGTTTTCAATACGCCAAGGCTTCGATCGGGTCGCTCATGATTTGTCCGCTTTCCTGTCCAATTTTTCGTTTACTTTTTCCAACTTGCTCGATGCGTCCCAGCGAAGCCGCACATTGTCGCGGTCTGCCTTTGGCATCTTGCTTGGTGTGATGAGAGAGCTTGACCGCGTGCAGCTCCTCTTTTAGGTCATCGATACGCTTGTCCGCTTTCTTTCAGACGGCCTGAAATGCCGCTGACCCAAAACCAAAACGCCGCCGTTGCAATCGGGCCGCAGGGCCTTAAATCCAAATTCAAAAATCCACGAAAACCCCTTTAAACCGACACGTCGCCGAATACGATACGGACGGAGTAGCCGTCGGGATGACGGCTTGCCACCTCGAATTTGCCATCTCCTGAAAAATCAGGTAATACGGCGACACCGCAGAATAGACAGGCCGCTTGCGCGTTGCCGTCAAACCCATCACAAAAGGTCGTCTGAAAATCCTTATCCATACGCACTGCGTACTCAATGCCAGCCTTATCCAATAGGTCGGAAACATGAATCGACAAACGGCTCTTGCTGCAGGCGCGGTAAGCCCAATTCCAAGTCCGTGCATGGCAGGCGACCGTGCGTTGTACCAACTCACGATAAGTCGTCATCGCGCGCCTCCGAACTGTTAACTTCCGCTTGACTGTTGACCCAGTCGCGCCAAGCCTGATTTTTGATTTTTCCAGTTCAGCAACATAGTCGCCAAACTCAGCGGCGTGTTCCAACAGCGTTGCCGTCTTGCCGTCTTTCGGCGGATTCAGGCACCCGCTACGCGACCATCAACGCGGCAGGCGGGGTCGGCATGACCCGCCTTTTCGACAACCTCAATTTCTGCAGCCGAGGGCGCGGTTGTAGAGCTGCAGGCCGTTAGGCCGGCGTCAATACAACCGCCGCCCTGCTTTTTGGCGGCCTTGAGTAGCGCATTTTTCGATTTCCTTTTTGTTTTTGCGTTTTCAGGCGGCTTTACTTCCGCCTGCTTTTGTCCAAAGCCACACCGACGGCGTGCGCCTTGGCTTCAGATTTTTAGCTTTCCGCACGCGCCTGTTCCAATTGCGCGCATAGTTTTGAGCCGACAACAGCAGGGCTTGCGCCTCATCGTGCTCCATCTTGTCGATGACCGCTTGTTGTCTGGCAAGGCTCGCCTTGTGTTTTGATGGTGCGACACCGCCAAGCCCGTGCCGATGATGCGATGATGGCAACGGTTGCCAGTTGACTCGCCAGCAGTTTCACGAGATTCACTTTCTCGACCTCCTGACGTTTGACGCTGACAAACGAGCGCGCCACCGCATAGCCGCCCACAATGCCCAAATACACCGCCCAAATCTCCGCCGACGGGTCGGGCAACATCGCAAACGCAAAACGTCCCAGCAGCGTGCAGGCAACGTTTGCCCATAGTTTCGAGTGCGACACATTGCCCGTCGCGGGTTTTTAAAATATCCAAAATACGCATTGCTATTCCACACTTTTTGGCTTTAGGTGCCGTTTCAGCATTTCCCGATCACCGCCAGCTCGCCCTCCGAGATCCGCAAACGCAGGCAAGTCCGCCTGTTCGCTTGCCTCACGGCTTTTGCGCGACCACAGCTCAATCATCTTTTCGTAAAACTCAACTTGACCCATGATTAACGACGATTCTTGCGTTTACGCGCCGCACGTTTCGCAGCCGCCACGCCCGACTTACCCAGCGCATAGACGGATGTTGTTTCAGATCAGCCTGCGAACAGGGGCTTGGCGTGATTTTGATTTCAGATAACTTTGGTACGCCAAAACCGTTTTTCAACTTTTGCCCAACAGGCAATAGATAAAGCAATCAAAGACTTTTTCATACCTTCGCCGCTCCCAATTCCATCGCAATCGCGTCCGCAATCGCGCGGCAGATGCCCCATTTAGTAGTCTTAAACAAGGCCAAATCAGTGTCGTTACTGATAAAAACGGCTCAAACACAATGCCGCTTAGCATGTGCAAGCCATGGCGCGAATGCTGGCCGCGCGTTGTCGGGTTTAAAGCCGTCTTCGCCGCGCAGTTTTCCAGCCGGTTTTCTTGGCAACAGCCTTGCTCAACACCTGACACCAGCGTTTGTTTTTCGGCGTACTTGAAGCCCTCAATGCCAGTGGCCGCGTTTTCGCGGCCGCAGCATTGGTGTGGAACTCAATCGCCACATCTGAGCCGCGAATCAGCTTGACCGCATCGCGCAGCGGCATATTGCCTTTGCCCGTGCCGTCGGTTTTAACGGTCAAGCCGTAGTCATCGCGTAAGATAGATGCCACGATGTTGCGCATATCCTGCGCCAAGTCCGCCTCACGGTCGCTTCCAGTTGACCGCGCCCGGGTCGGTGTTGCTGTGTCCGGCGGTTAAAGTTACAGTTTTGCCCATAAACATCTCCGAAAATCAAATCACAATTTATTTTCAAAACCTTATTTAACCTTTTCAGACGGCATAAGACGGTCGGCACAAATGCACTTACTGTTCCGCAGACAAAAAGCCCTGCAGCAGGCGAAAGGTCCACCACAAGAAACACACAACACAATCACGCTACAAAACAAATCCGTTCATGCGCTTTGCCGCCGCCTCGCGGTCGCAGCCTCTTTTGCAAAATGTATCGTATATTGCGCGTAGACAGCCGATGAGCCAGCACCAGCTCGCGCACAAATCTCAAATCGCTCAAACCCTCCGCGCTCATCGCATCATACCGCCGACGGATAAATCGGTTGCGCAGCTCGCGCATCGCGTCCCAGCAGCGCGGGATAGCCAGAAAGGTTGACCTCAGAGTAAGCTCGCTCCAATCGTCCCGCAGCCTCCTCGCCAATGTCCTCGACCAGTTGTGCGTGTAAAGATTCGGCTCTGGCGCGTATTGCGGCGGCGGTTGGAAATCGGGTACTCGTCCCGCCAAACCTTGACCATGTGGAACGCCGCTTTCAAGCCCGATGACCGTAATCATCGCCACCACGCTCTGCGGCAGAAGATGTCTCACATCCTCAAAATCCTGCTCTGTCATTTCCCAACTTTACACTCATTCCTATTCCTCCTTCTGTTTCGGTTCGCCGCAATCTGCAGCGCCGCCACCAGCTTTGTGCATACTGCCCGTCGGACAACCATCCACGCGGTCAACCCAAACATCTTTTTCGCCGTACCGTGCGCATAATTCCAAGTCCAACCGTTATCCAGCAGCAGGGGGCTTCGATTTTGCGCATCATCGGGTCGGCAGAATCGCGGCGGTTCGCCGTTGTCCCGCCGTCTTTTTGGCGTAAACCCATGTGCCGCAAACCTCGACCACGCGCTCCAGCTCAGGGATGCTGCACCTCAGTACACGACCGCTTGTCCCGTCACGCGCTCCAACACCGCGCGATAGGTACCGTCATCTAAGCCCAGCTCCTTTTGAGCAATCTTAATTTTCGCAATCAACGCCCGGCGCATTATTTCTCCAATACAACATATAGTATAAATTAGCATATTATACCAATAAAAATACAATATATAGTATTAAGTCGATGTTTTGCAAACTGACAGACTGAAAAGTGCCGTCTGAAAACGTTTCAGACGGCCTTTACCGAAAAACCTATTTATCCTCTTCATCCATTTTTCCGCCAGCCATTCAAATTCACAAAATAACTTTTTATTGTTCCTGTTTAGCTGTCTAAGTTCCATTATATATGGCTTTAAAGTATCCCAGTCATTAATCACGCTACTACGACTCATCCTTTTGTAAACAGCCTCATCAAAAATATCTTCTTTGATGCCTCACACACAAACTGAAATCGAATCTAAAACAGCCAAAATAGTAGCATTTTCTCCTTTCGTGAGCACTGGATTCATTAATTTTACAGGCAAGAGCAGTAAACTTTTTCCCATTTCAGCGCATATCAACAAAACAACTCGAGGCTCTGCGATAAAACGGGTTATTGTTATTTGAAATCGAAGCTCGACCGTAGATTTCGTTTATGATGGATACGCTGTTCATCAAGTTGTTTACTTGCAAAAAGGCTAGGTAAACTGTAGCAATACAGGTGCCTCTAGCCCAGAGTAAAATACAATTTCTATACATCCCATCCTTCAGAATAAGTTTTTTCATAGGGCTCCCCTCCCAACATTGGTTGTTAATTACTAAATTAGCATGCTTTAATTCTAATACATTCATTCAAATAAAAGGAACGCTAGCGAACTCTAACGGACTAGATTTACTTTACTACCTTACAGTTATAAAAACAACATATTGTGTTTCATATTAGAAATATTGGAAAATATTGACATATATAGATTATTGTAAAAATTTAACAGAAGATTTAAACAGCTTTGTTAAAACTGTTGTTAAAACTGTTGTTAAAACTGTTGTTATAACTGTTATTACAACTGTTATTAAATCTCCTGTTAAAGATTTTTAAAATACTTCTACGCCAACTCCTGCTCAGTAGGCTCAATCACAAAATCCCTCAAGCCCCTGACACAATCTTAATACCCGGCACTTGGCCGTCTGAAAAACGTTCTTTTTGATTCAGGATGGCGTCTTTGTCGATTTCCTTTTTAGTGCGGACAAACTCAGCAAAGGCGGATTTCTCGGAGAGCCACGCCAAGACGGCGCCACGCCCATTACCTTTACGGATGGCGGACGGATGCGCCATTTAATCAGGCTGGTAGTAAAGTCCACAGTTTTTGGTTTTACCGTTTTCCGTCAGCTCGTCCTTATGTGCCTCGCAGTATGCGACCACACGTTCGGTCAGGCTCATGATTTCGGCACATCGGCGCGGCTTTTGGCGACATTCTTCTTCGATGACCGCTTTTTGTCTCCGGCTTCGGTTTCCAGGCGTTTGACTTCGCGTTGCAAGTCGCCGATTTTGCGGATAAACGCAGTGACTTCCGCTTTGTCTTGTGCCGCTTCGATAGCGGGTTGTTTGATTCGGGTTTTAGCCATTTGCTTTTTCCTCCAGTTTGTTGAGTAGTTGATATACTTCGCTTGCTTCAAAATCCTTTAGTTTCAGCAAAACTGATAAAGGCATCCCAGTCTTGCTCTAAATATTCGTCCAATAGACAGTATTCGTGCGGTTCAATCATGATGTTTTTCCTTTAAACTATAAAATTCTTAAGACCTTTAAATCACCGACTTGTGTGTCCCAATACGATAAGCCAATATTCTTTCGCGTTTTTTTCCTTCGGTCTGATATAGGCAACCTTAAACTCCCTGTTAAATCAATATCTCTAACTCCTCCTCGCAAATAATTTCTGGTTATTACCAAATCGCCGTGTTCTGCCTTCAACTTTTCTAGTTGACTGATTAAGTCCGATATTCGGTTATTACTTGTAAAAATACATTTTCCATTTCAATGACCTTTCTTACTTAAAACTTCTTTCAATTCCGCCATTTTTCTGACGACCTTTTCCCTTATCCGGCACGGGCTTCTCCAGCATCGCCCTTTGGTATCAACCGTGGCGCAGGTTTCGGAGCAGTTCGGCGGGTTGCGCTATGTTTCCGCCGCCTGCAACACCTTAAACCCGTCTGAATCCGTATCGGGTCATACTCCGGCGAGACGATTTCTTTTTTCTCCATCAGTTTCCGATACCAAATTTCCGCGACTACCGGCATATCCTGCGCTGCCGGTCGGTTGGGCAGATTGAGCGCGGCAAGTAATGCAAAACCTGACGCGATTTCTCGTTTTGCCCAATCTTCTCCTGCCCATTCTCCCATGGCTGCCACCCCCTGCCGCAGTTTTGACGGTGCGCCGCCTTCGCCCCCTCTTCCCGTGGGAGAGGGATGGGGAGAGGGCAACCCCGAACCCTGCCACTGACTGACAATCTCCAGCAAATAACCATGCGACTTTAAGGGCAGTTTCAGACGGCCTTGGTCGCGTGCATTGACCGTCTCGTTAAAGCCATGAATCCAAGCCTCGGTAGGGGCAGGAAAACAAACCCCGTCACGCGCCGCCTCCTGCGCCTTAATCATCGGCAGCAACTCGTTCAGCAGTTTCGCGGTACGCGCCCAAGAGAGCTGGGATTTCGCAGGACGGAACAAACCGATATACTCGTATCGCCGCCTTGCCCAATTCCGCATCCATCTCCAATACAGCCTTTAATCACCGCCGAAGCCTCCGCATCATTGATTAAGGTGTCAGGCTATGAACCGCACCGCAGTTCGGGCATTTGATGTTCATGACTCGCACTCCCATAATGTTCGACGTTCAACCGTCTTAACGGTCTTGACGGCTTTCCGTTCCCATCTTCCGCAGTGGCGGCATTTGCGTGATTGTTTATTGGCATAAATCCATTTGTGATGCCATTCAGTTAATGTACACCCTCCGATACGTTCGTATTCGTCCCATTTGACTTCGGTAACCACCTCTGTTTCAGGGGTTTTCACAAAACAAAATATCTCAACTTTTTCGGAGCCGTAATAAATCCTGCTGCCAATAAAGTCCCCAAGACCGTTTTCAATAAACCAGCCGATACACCAGCCGAATCCATCTTTAAACTTAACAATTCGCGGATAAGCTCCTAAAGCTTCACGCAACTTGATTTTTCTTCAAAAATCGGAATATATAGCCAATGTATTTAGGATCTTTTTCGGGTTGAATTTTTCGATGTTCATTGTTTATCCTTCCAAACATCGCCACCAGCCTGTACATTTCTATTGCTTTTTTACGATTTGAACATTGCCTGCCAAGTGATTTTCAAGTTCAGCTTGTTTATCGATCCATGTCTTAAAACTCTGACCAAGTTTCAAACTTAGTTTGCTTTGTCACGCATCAACCTGCCCAACTTAATGCCCAGATAAGACAAAAACATCAAACCGCTGATAAATGTCCAAAACACTGAGGCTGACCAGTGGCTGATATACACACAAAAACTCAACATCAACCCCGTGAAAACATCCTTGATGATGCTTTCCCAAACACTTTCACTTTGCGTTGTACGCGATAAAGTTTTTACTTCTGATTTCAATCATTTAACCACCCCAATAATTGCTAAAAACACTATAAAAACAACAACCAACCCAAAAAAGCATACGCAGGCATCCCAAACAACAGCTTTAGTCCGCTGCTTTAAACCAGTTTTCAATCAGGCTCATCAGTGCCAAAAACCACCAGTGTCAAAACCAATCAGCCCGCAGACCAATAGATAAATCATCATTCCGGTAGTCATCACGCTTCCTCCCATAAAGTTATCGCCTGAGCCAAAGTTTCTGCCTCCGCCGTTTTTCCACATCCCGTCCGCGCACGCGCAGCGATTACAAAAGCCTTCACCGTCCTTCTTCATGATCATCAGCTCGCCACGGTCTTCGACCCATTCTGCAATTTCTTTTTGATTCATTTTTGCTCTCCAATTTGTTTCACGCCGTCTGTACCATTCATGGCATGATGTAACTGCACTTGTTTACCCGATTCCATTCCTTGAGCTAATGCCCCATATTCCATTTTTGACCCTTGCAGAATTGACAATTTCGCATCTCTTGTTCTCGCTTCGACCATATCCGGATGTTCTTTTTACGTATCCGTCCATAACGGCTTTTTCTTCGGCGGACATCTCAAATTTTTGACTGTCCCCAAGCACCCGTAAGCCAGCCCTCGCAAAATCGATCGGCAAGATAAGTTCTATGCGCTTGCTTTCTTGCTCAGCAGTTTTTTAAAAATTTGCGTCTGTCGGCGAAATCTGCCGATAAACTACATCAAAGGCATAGGCTGAGATTTCTGCTCTATTTCCAATGCCGTAAAACATCATCGTCTTCCCATTGGTAAGATTGGCACCCGAATATATCGGCAAGCATATTTGCAACGCCCCATTGCCAATTTGCTAATTTAAAGGCCATTCTTCGGTCAGCCCTTGTTCGGAGACTTCTGATAAAAGCAATATCTACAGCATTGACTTCATACTTCTCCATCAAAGCCTGCGCCTGCTTTAATGCCTGTGCGGCATTGTGTTCATTTGCCGACTGACTCAAAGCCAAACATTTCTTGATTTTGTCTAAGATTTTTCTCTTTATTCATCTTAAATCCTTTTTAAATCAATATCTTATATTTTCAATAAGGCAAAAATATAGAGACGACATCAATGCCTTAATTGCCGTCATACCCGTCATGGCCTTCGCCAATCATGCGTGATCCAACGATTCGGACCAACAGTTCAAGCCAAATCAGCAGCACCAACACCGCCAATCCGACAACAAACCAAATCATTTTTCTCCTCCTTCTTTTTCAACAGGCCGTTTTAAAACGCGCCTGATATTCCTCGATTTCGCGCTCTCGGCTTTTTGCGCCATTCGCGCCGTCGCACGCCTGCGGTGTTGTCCCCAAGCCTGCCAATCCGTATTACGTCGTCCGAAACTCATTTCACGCATCCTTTCATAATCGCCTTATCGCCATATTTCGCGCGGATTTCTAAGCGCACGTTCCAAAGCCTCTTGTTTCGCCGTAGTGCTCAATGGCTTATCGCTCATAAACAATCCCTTTTCATTTTTTCTTCCGTACTCATCGACTCGTATTGCTCGCCCAAGGCTTTTGCCTCAAATCCGCCATACGCTCGCGGCGCAGTTTTCAACTTCGCCGCCGACACCACTTAGCTTAGAGCAGCGGTACAGCATCGTGCCCACCAAAACCGCCCAAAACAACAACAAAAAGCCAAACTGATCCACTTGGTTTTTCGTTCGCAAAACAAATTAGACATTTTTCCTACTTCCTTATAAATCAATTACTTAATATTTTTCTAAGTAAAAATTATTGCGTACCCAATCCGCCTTCACTCTGAGCAGCCCATTCCTTGGCTTCCTCTTTGCTTTCAAATCGTTTCCGCAGTCGGCGGATTTGCAACCATGCAAAGCCTTCTTTGCGCTTGCCGCGCACATCCGCCCGCCAAATCTTGCGACGTTTATGGGTTTCATAATCGTGCCAAGTGTCCTCATAGACTCCGGCGTGACCGCATATTCGTGTCTCATTTCAGACGGCCTTTCTTATCGGATAATCAGGAGCTGTATTTCTTAACGATACACCTGCATCTTGATACCGTTCTTGTTTGCCGTGCGTACCGCGCCGCGCATCAATTTGCTCATCCGGCGCTATTGCCGTTACTATGTTTAACCAATTCAAAAAGCGTTTCTCGTCCGCATCAGGCAAAGCTGATTTTGCAATCTCAAAGAGTTCGTCATCCGGCAAAGATTCGCCCAAATTCAGCGCGACGGACACTCGGCTATAAAAAGCTGCTACCAGCTCGCCATGCTTACCGCGCAGGTTGGCCGCAATCGGGCATACCGCTCAACACCAAGCCGCAGCCCGTCTCATCGTGCAGACGGCGTACAATTTCAAGGGCGCGTAAAGGCGGGTTTTCCGCTTCATCGACCACAATCAGACGGCCCGAATCGCGCAGGCGGTCGAGATACAGACTCAAACAAATCATTCAGGCTGCCCATCGCCGATACCTTCGCCGCTGTCGCCAACTTGCGCATCAGGACCAAAGCCGTAAAAGCTCGGATTAGCCTCAATCAAAATAGCCGCAGGGTTTTTCTCGCAGTAGTTTTTGACCGCCTGAGTCTTGCCCAAACCCGCCTGACCGTAGATCACCACTGTTTCGCCGCCTTCGTGCGCATCGCGCATCACTTCTGCAATACGGCGTGTCGTCTTAGTCGATACAAAACCCAACACCAGCTCTTCGCGTCGCGCTTTGCTGTCCTGCATCTCCAAAAACGCCTCGATTTTTCGGCTCGATGGTTTCATAATTACCGCCTTTTTTTCCGCATAAGTGCCATTCAAATACATACTGATGGATGCCGGCGAAGTACCGATACCGCGTGCCAGTTGGGTTTGGTTCATGCCCGATTTGGCTTTAAATTCAGCCAGTTTTTGTTGCAATGCTTGATTAATTTGTTTCATTTTTAATATCCTTGAGTTTTAAACAACCTTTAAAGGCCGTCTGAAATGAAAAGAGTTTCCCGATTTAGAAAAACGCCTGATCATGCTGAAGTCGCCGTTCAAGACTTGGAAGACAGATCGATTGCCGATTCCCTCGTACTTGCCTGGCTGCTCCAGCGGATTACCCGTCAAGAGCCGACTTCGATTGAGCAGGTTCGCCGCTTCCTTCAAGCGCAGACAAAAACGTTTGAGCCTGATTCCGTCCAGCGGGAACACCTTGAATCTTTGCTTGAAATCGTTGAATCCGCCCAAGGGCTCGCTTTGAGTTTCAATTTTTCAACAAACTCGGCCGAAAACGCCGCATTTTGCTGTTTGTCCATCATGTTTTTCCCTTTATCTATCCGCCTCAAACAACACAAAATCGTCTGTGCCCGTTTTTCGGCAATACCGCATACTCCGCCTCGATGACGTTTCCGCCCAAAATGTCCCCAGCTCGTCCCAAACCGCAGCCTGTTCCAAAGCAGGATTGACTTCCGCATTTGCGAGCTTGATTGCATTTTCCGCCCGCTTGATTTTGCCTTTTCGGCGTTTTTCCCGCCAGTTGGTCGATACGAGCCGTCGGGAAAGCCTCGCGGATATTGCCGTTGGCCTGCGCCTTAGTGATAAACTTGCCGTCCATATCAAACACATTGACCGCCGACGCATCGCTCAAATCGTAGCTGACCCGTACCTCGTCCTTGTGATACTCCGCCAGCTCGACCGAAAAATAAGAGTTGTTGAACAAATCCAGCCAACCGCGCTGTACCTTTTCGCACCTCTTGCGGCATAAACATCGTTGCCAGCTCTTCCGCCGACAACATATCCGGCGCGATACCGTCCTGTTCCAGCCTCATTTCCCCGATAAGCCTTCGGCGAATAATGCCCGCCGTCAGGATGTCGGGGCAGCTCGCCGTGCGGACGGTTGTTGTATTCGTCGATACACTTGACCACATCCGCGATAAAACGCGACCAGCTCGGCAGTTTTTTCAAATATTTCTGTTGTTCCTCCGTCAAATCCTTGCCTTTTTCCAAAGCGTTAAAAGCACTTTTCCATCTTGCGGTACATCAGGTTCTTCGTGCTGCTGTCCATCCCCGCGCCCGCAAACGTCTCATACTGTCGCGCCATCTCAATCAGATTGTCTTTCCACCATCGCTCAATGATGCCGCGCCCTTGCGGGTTGCCCGCGATACCCGTTTCATGCCGGATACCCAGTCGGGACGTGATACCCTGTGATTTCATGGTCTATCGTCTTGCTGGGTTTGGCCGCCGCCGTTATCCGAGTAGTAGATGATCGGCAAACCAAAGTGCTTGACCCCGATACGCAGAGCGTCCGATACCGCCACACAACTTTCAGCGAGAGATGCCGAAAAACCGACCACAAAACCGCGTACAACCATCAATAATCACCGTCACTTCCGGCTTAAACGGCCTGCCGTGTACCGGATGCGCCACCTTCGCCTTAAAGCTGTGGCCGTCGCCGATCCAAACATCGTTCGGCTTCAAAGCCCCCCAATCACGTTTCACATAAGGCAGCAGCGATTTATAAGCCGCCCCCGTTTTTCCCTGCCGCGCTCCTGCATAATCAACGGGAGCTTGTCCCAAACGCGCCGCACCATACTCAAGTTAGGCACATCATTGACCAGCATATTTTCCGCTTCCGCCCACTGCACAAACCAGCGGTAGCTGTGTGCCAGTTTCGGCGCAGACGGATATTGTGAAACTGCACAAACATCGGCAACCAACCGTAGCTCTCAATCGGCTTGACCGCCTTCGTCGTCTTCGGAGTCAAAGCAACCAACCGCTCCGTCGCGTTTTTCCGCTTTAAGGTGAGGCGAAATCCAGCCGTCTAAAAGTACGTTCGCCAACCTTTGCCGACCGGCTGCGGTCATTGGCCCTTTTCCAAGTTCCCAAGCGTGACCGCGTCCAATTTACCTTCTGCCAGCAAGCCCAAAAACTGAGCCACCGCAGCCTTCGCAGAGCAACCGTATTGGTATTTGATACCCAACACCGCCGCCACCACCGCACATCGCGCATCCGCCACCGACCGTTGTTTCTCGTTCAACTGCTTTTGCCGCTTCAGCCAGTGCCTGAGCCGACATCGCAGTCCCCGGTCTGACTTTGAGGGCAGCATTTTCGGCATCTTCTCCGCCAGCTCGTCCGACTGCCGTTTCATGATGGCTGCTCGGATTTCGGCAGGGAGGGAAGCGATTAAGTATTTTTTTAGACGGCCTCCACGCGCTTTGCCAACTTCTTCGATGTACGGCCAGTTCTGGGTTTTTGCTCTCTCCCTTAATCCTCTTGCTGTTGTAGGGAAGCCCTTGAATATTAAGTTTAAGCAGCTCACCAATAGTTATCCCCATCTTCGTTTCCTCACTCGTCAATTCTCAACCCCAGCTTAATCGCGATAGCTGCCCTGTCCGTATCGACACTTTGATTTCCCCGTCAACACGCGAGTAACATCTACGGAGTTGTGTCCGTTTTCTCTCGCCCATTGCGCAACTGTTAAATTATTGTCTTTTAACCATTCTCTAACTTCATTTACTGTTTTAGTTCCCATACCTTTCTTGGTTTGTTCAAATCCTGTATAATTACAAAACTAGCTGTTTTTACTACACTTTGTAATATTATTAGCTACAAATGTAGCTGTCAAGAGGAACTTTTATGGATAATTCTTTTTGAATTAAGCTCTAGTTATTGGGTGAGCGACCATCAGAACAGATAATGGATACTCAAGAGAGCAGTTGAGTGAGTTATTTGGCATCAGTAGAGCAAGTATTCAAAATTATGAGAATGGGGAAAGAAGTCCGAATGCCGATTACTTAGTTCAGTTTTATAAGCACTTTTGAATTAATTTGCATTGGCTGCTAACTGGAAATAAGGCCATAAATTCCAAGATTTCATTGATTCTGTTTCTTCTCCGAGAAGAATGCTACTACACTTGGCTCGCCAAATGGATAGTCGCACCTTGAATCACTTGATTGACTTTCTAATGGATGTTTATGCTAAAATAAACAGCACTAAGGAAAAACTCAGCTTTTAAGTTCCTTCCTTAGTGAACAGTCGCCTAAATAGAGAAATAAATTTTGATTTTGAAATAGAAAATACAAAGGAAGGCTTCAAACCTCTTCCTTTGTATTTTCCTTTTGTCTTCAAGAAATCTACCGGGTGTGATTTAAACTGACTGCTGACTCAGCAAAAGGCTTACCGTATCTTGATAAAGCCAGCTGGAAAAACGCCGGAGCATTCTCTGTAAGCAGAAATTCTGATGGAATCACCGACACTATGGGCAACCCTGTCGACTTGTCGGAGTTTGTATTCGTGCCGCGCTACAACGTAGCCGCAGCAGCGAGGTATGGCGCACCGGTCTTCGGCGAAGAACCTTTATTCTGCTTGGCCTTCCGGAAATATTGGATTGACAACTATGTGACCAAACAGCCGGAAAAGCTGTCTGTAATTACCGTTAAAGGCGATTCGATGGAGGGCGTGCTCAATCATGGGGACTCCATCCTCATCAATCACGCCGAAACCGACCCGCGTGATGGCCTATATGTCTTGCGTATAGGCAATGACCTCTTTGTCAAACGTGTGCAACGCATACCGGGCAAACTGCTTGTAACGTCCGAAAATCCACGTTACGCACCGTTTGAAATAGATTTAAGCAATACCCAAGACGACATCGCCATCATCGGACGTGTTGAGTGGTATGGCCGGAGTATTGATTAAATCCATTTTAAAACCCTCTTAAAATAGTTTTAAAAAATTCCCTAATCCCGTCAGCTTTCAACAAAAAACCGCGCATTCCGGCGCGGTTTTGTGAAAAAGCTAGCGTAACTTTTCGGATACAAAAACGCCGAAATCCACGTCTTTCCAAGATTTCAGCGTTTTTTTACCTATTGTTCCTTGTGCAAAACTAACAGTCCCCCACATCTTCAGACGGCGCTTTAAAATCATTATGACGGCATTCGTTTATTGATTGGTCGATGGTTTTATCAAGTCCTTGGGTCAGACCGTTGATGTCGCCACCATTTAGTCCCAACTCTTTCAAGAGACCGTCAACTAACGGGGCTTGGCTGCGGTAGCGCAGAGCACTATTGACCATTTGGTCTGCAAGGCTGGCTTGTGTGGTTTGGCCTTCTGAAACACCTTCCGCACCGTTTGCACCACCGGCAAAGCCACCCAGACCATTGACTTGCAAAATCTTGATGTCTTCGATTTTTTCCATTGGGCGGACGGATTCGCGGATGATGTCAGGCAGGTGTTTCAAGAGGGCAAGGCGGACTTGCATTTCAACCTGCTCGACGCTCAGGACGTTGGCAGCTTCGTTCACAGCGCGGGTACCTTCGGCATCAACTTTGTATTGTTGCTCTTGCGCTTGCGCCAACAGAATTTTGGCATCAGCCTCACCTTTGGCTTGCAGGCGGTGTTTTTCGGCTTCGGCTTCGGCGGCGATACGTACGGCTTCGGCGCGGTCTTGTGCGGCTTGTTTTTCTGCTTCGGCGGCAACAGTGAGCGAAATTGCATCTTTTTGCGCAGCCTCTTCTGCGGCAATCAGTTCCACCGCTTTGGCACGCTCGGCGCGTTCGGTTTCGCGTACGGTAATCACGCTCTCTTCTTCGCGAACAGCGGCGGCACGGGCTTTGTCGGCTTCGGCTTTGGCTTCGGATTCGGCACGCGATTTTTCGGCAACGGCGATGGCGCGGTCTTGCTCGGCCAATTCGATGGCTTTGCGGCGTTCAACCTCCGCTTGCTCAACGGCTTGGGCTTTTCTAATGTCTTCGTTTTTTAATGTCGCGTTCGGCTGCGATGCGTTTCAAATCCACTTCGCGTTCAGCGGCAATTTTGGCTTCTTCCGCTTCACGTTTTTTTCTGAGATTCTTGTTCGGCAATGCTGGCCTCTTGTTCGGCGCGGCGGACAGCAATTTCACGCTCTTGTTCGAGTTTGGCGTATTCTTCTTCGCGCGAGATTTTTTTAGGCGTTGCTGCTCGGCTTCGAGGTTTTTTTGGTTTTGATTGCCAAGTCGGTGTCTTGTTCGATTTCGTTACGTTTTTTTGCGGCGGCCTTCGATGGTTTCGGTCAGTTTGGTCAAACCTTCCGCGTCAAACGCGTTTTTGCGGGTTGAAGAACTCAAAGCTGGTTTGGTCGAGGCTGGTCAGGGAAACGGTTTCGAGTTCGAGACCGTTTTTTAAACAAATCTTCGCTTACGACTTGTTGTACTTTCTGAACGAAATCAACACGTTTTTTTCATGCAGCTCTTCCATCGCCATTTCGGCGGCAACAGCACGCAAGGCATCAACGAATTTACCTTCGACGAGGTCTTTCAGCTCATCGGGGACATGGTTTTCATACCCAGCGTTTGCGCGGCAGTCGCAATGCTCTCGGCACTGGGTTTAACGCGGACGTAAAATTCAGCCATCACGTCAACGCGCATACGGTCGCGGGTAATCAGCGCTTGTTGGGCAGCGCGGCGCACTTCAAGGCGCAGTGTATTCATGTTGACGGGGATGATTTCGTGCAACACGGGCAGCACCATCGCGCCGCCGTTCATGATGACTTTTTCACCACCAAAACCGGTGCGGACAAATGAGACTTCTTTGCTGGCACGGCGATACAGACGGGTCAGGATGAGGCCGAGTACAAACAGCGCGACGAGTATGACGCCGGCGATGGTGCCGATGGAGACCAAATTCATGGTTTTTCCTTTCTTCTTGTTAATATGCCTTTGGGGCGGTGGATTCAGAAGGCTTTGAGGGAGAGAGGCCGTCTGAAAGGGTTAAAAATATGGGTTGAAATAATAGGGTGGTTGTTTTTCTAATTGTTATTTCAAATTTCTAGATGGTGAGGATAGGGCGGTGAAGTATCTATTTTTACCGTATCGATAAATCAGCGGTTTCAGACGGCCTTTAATCTACCAAGCTGCCGCTCGGATTTAAAAATTGCTTTAAATGTATTTCCGTCCAACGACACCAGCAATACCGCATCTCCTTGTTTCAATACATCTTCAGAGTCAGGCTCTACCATCACATAATGCTGTTGGCCGTAAGCATCTTTCACGCGCACTTGCGCCGCATTGCCTACCCGAGCTTCGCCCAACACCACCGTGCCGACGCGCCCGATTAAACTTTCCTGCAAAACGGCAGTGGTTTCATCTTTCGGCATAATTTTTGTACAAACCGCTAGCCGTTACGCGCACCAAGGGCAGGGAAAGAAACCAAACAATGACTGCTGCCAGCGTGCCATCCAGATAACTGCCGAATACAGTGGCAAAGGCCGTCTGAAACAGATAACCCGTCAGTCCGTATACGGCAAGAAATACCACCATCAACATCAACACCGGAATACGTCCGACATACAGCCAGCTCAGGAAACGCACGAATATGCCTGCATCCGCCACATCCAATCCGACTTCGGCGTGCGCGGTTTCGGTCAGACTGTCGGGTAACAGGTTGTCCAACCAATCGCTGATACCGCCTGCCAGCATGGAAATGACTTCCAACACACCGAGCAAAACCATCAGCGCAATGGCAATACCGAAAATTTCGGTTTCGGGGGCGTTGATTAAATTCCACATATTGCATTTCCTTATTCTTTTTAATTTTCAGACGGCATATATTTTATTTTAAAGTTAAGCCGATTGGATATGGGTATTTTTATTAATTGGTTGTAATTCACAGGATTTTTCCCAATCCGGCATTTTTTTGTTATTGAGGTGTGTATGGTTTTTCTTTTTTTCAGACGGCCCCGTGAAGATAGAGGCCGTCTGAAACCGCGATTTTTCTCAATATGGCTTATGATTTCGCCTTCAATGCCGCCAATCTTTCGGTAATGCGGTTGTTGCGGCTTAAGTCTTCCAGTTCTTTCAGTTTGGCCAACTGCGCCGCATCGGTGCTGCTGTGTACAGAGTTTTGGCGACCCATCACACGGTCGAAGGCATTGCCGCTTTTTTTCAGCATCACGGGCAATGCGGTTGAGGTCGCTACTGTTGCCACTGGCTGTTTTGCCTGTACCCATGCTTTGCTGTGCGGCACGCCAGTCTTGCAACTGCTGCTGCATCTCGCGTTTTTTTCGCCCTGCAAGGCGGCGATAAAGCCCTCAAGCTCTTTTTCCTGCGCGGCACAGTCGGCGATGGTGTTTTCCAAAACAGGCAGCCGCGCTTCGATGTCCATTTGTTCGGCGATGCCCGCCTCGGCAAGGTCGTCGCGCCCAGCGGCTACGGCAGCTTGCAGGTTGGCATCGATGGCCTCGTGGCGGTTGCTCTCGTCCGCCATTTTTCTTGGCGGCAAGGTGTTTCTGCGCCAACACTTTGCCCAACTCGGCACGCACTTCGTCCACCGCCCGCTCGATTTCGCGGATGCTCTCGTTCATGACCGCATCAGGCGCAAGGTTCTCCGCCGCATCAATCAGGGCATGAAAACCGCCGCTCACCAGACGGCCCACTCTGCGGGATAGGGTTTCGCTCATTTGGATTTTTCCTTTCAATAAAATGTGTTTGTTTCATTTGGTATGGCGGCAGCCTTAAACTTCATTTGCCTGCTGCACAATCTTTGCCAGTTTCAAAGTGTTTTCAAGCTGTTGCAGTACGGTATCGTCGTATGCCGCGCCTTTGCCGGTTACGGCGAGTTGCAAGATGCTGTCGGTCAGGGCGGACGATGCGCCACATCAGTTCGCGCTCGTATTTTTTTCAAATCATCGAGGTCGGCTTCTTCGGGCAGGTCGGCGGCGAGCGTTGCGCCCAAGTCGGGCAGTTGTTCAAACAATCTTGCTACGATATGTGAATGCACTCCGGCCTGCTTTTTTCTGCGTGCAAGATTTCGTGTTTTGCTGCTTGGAAAAAAATTGCTCCTGCGCCGTCAGTGCAGAGCCGTAATCGCGTGTCTGCGTATGCGCCAAGCGCGCCAGCTTGAGCAATTCGCGGATTTTTTTCAGACGGCGTATTCGCACCTTCGATTTTGAGTTCGGCAATAAAATCAGCATCTTCCTGAGTGATGCGCACACTAATTGGGATACGGTTCGTTGCATTCATATTCGTTTACTTTTTGTTTGTATTCATTTGAATACAAATATACAAGATGAGATTATGAGACGCAATACCTGAAACCGTATATTTATGTAAACATCAGGCCGTCTGAAACTTGATTTTCGGTTTTCAGACGGCCTTTTCCTTTATAATCCGTACATTATTTTCATACACACAGCAGGTTCTCCATGTCCAACAAACCCACACTCCTTCTCGTTGACGGCTCTTCTTATCTTTACCGCGCCTATCATGCTATGGGGCAGAATTTGTCTGCGCCCGACGGTGCGCCGACGGGGGCGATGTATGGTGTGTTGAACATGCTGCGCCGGCTGCGGGCGGATTATGTGCATGACTATTGCGCGGTGGTGTTTGACGCGAAGGGCAAGAATTTCCGCCACGAGATGTTCCCCGACTATAAGGCGACGCGTCCGCCAATGCCGGACGATTTGCGCCCGCAGGCGGAAGCCTTGCCGGATTTGGTGCGCCTGATGGGCTGGCCGGTATTGGTGATTCCGCAGGTGGAAGCGGACGACGTTATCGGTACTTTGGCTAAGATGGCTGGCGAAGCAGGTTGGAACGTGGTGGTGTCCACCGGTGATAAGGACATGGCGCAGTTGGTGAACGAGCGCGTGACGCTGGTGAACACGATGAGTGGCGAAACGCTGGACATTGAAGGCGTGAAAGAAAAATTCGGCGTGCGCCCCGACCAAATCCGCGATTATCTCGCGCTGATGGGCGACAAGGTGGACAATGTGCCGGGCGTAGAGAAGTGCGGCCCGAAAACGGCGGTGAAGTGGCTGGAAGCCTACGGCTCGCTGGCTGGTGTGATGGAACACGCTGGCGAAGTCAAAGGCAAAGTGGGCGAAAACCTGCAAGCTGCTTTGGAACAACTACCGCTGTCGTATGATTTGGTCACGATTAAAACCGATGTGGATTTGCACTCCGAGCTTTCAGACGGCCTTGAAAGCCTGCGCCGTACTACGCCTAAATGGGCGCAGCTGGTTGTCGATTTCAAACGCTGGGGCTTCCGCACTTGGCTGAAAGAGGCAGAAAGCCGTATGCACGAAGCGCAAAACACAGATTTGTTCGGCAGCGATCATATCGGCGAACAAGCCGCATTGGCGATGGAAACACAGCCTGAAAAACAACCCGAACTCGCTCCAGCTCCTGAAAAGCTGGATTATCAAGCCGTTACCACCGAAGCGCAGTTTGCCGCCTTGTTGGATAAACTGTCGCGTGCGGACAAAATCGGCATCGATACGGAAACCACGTCATTAGACGCGATGAACGCCTCGCTGGTCGGCATCAGCATTGCGTTCCAAGCAGGCGAAGCGGTCTACATCCCCGTAGGGCACAGCCTGACCGCCGCACCCGAACAGCTCGATTTACAAGACGTATTAGGCCGTCTGAAACCGCATTTGGAAAATCCTGCCCTGAAAAAAATCGGGCAAAACCTCAAATACGACCAACACGTTTTCGCCAACTACGACATCGCCCTGAACGGCATTGCCGGCGATTCCATGCTCGCTTCCTACATTATCGAGAGCCATCTGGGACACGGCTTGGACGAGTTGTCCGAACGCTGGCTGGGCTTGGAAACCATTACCTACGAATCGCTGTGTGGCAAAGGCGCGAAGCAAATCAGTTTTGCCGACGTCGCCATCGGACAGGCGACCGAATACGCCGCCCAAGACGCCGATTTCGCCCTGCGCCTCGAAGCGCACCTGCGCGCGCAAATGGACGCCAAACAGCTTGAAATGTATCAAAAAATGGAGCTGCCCGTCGCGCAGGTATTGTTTGAAATGGAACGCAACGGCGTGCAAATCGACCGCGCCGAACTCGCCCGCCAAAGCGCAGAACTCGGCGCCGAGCTGATGAAGCTCGAACAAGAAGCCTATGCCGCCGCAGGCCAGCCGTTCAACCTCAACTCGCCCAAACAGCTTCAAGAAATCCTGTTCGACAAAATGGGCATTCCCACCAAAGGCCTGAAAAAAACCGCCAAAGGCGGCATTTCACCAATGAAGCCGTGCTCGAACAGCTCGCGCCCGACTATCCCCTGCCAAAAATCATCCTGCAAAACCGCAGCCTGGCGAAACTCAAATCCACCTACACCGACAAACTGCCCGAAATGATTTCCCCCAAAGACGGCCGTGTGCATACCACCTACGCCCAAGCCGTCGCCATTACCGGCCGCCTCGCCAGCAACAACCCCAACCTGCAAAACATCCCCATCCGCACCGCCGAAGGTCGCCGCGTGCGCCGCGCCTTTACCGCACCGCAAGGCAGCGTCATCGTTTCTGCCGACTATTCCCCAAATCGAGCTGCGCATCATGGCGCACCTCTCCGGCGACAAAACCCTCATCGCCGCGTTCCAAAACGGCGAAGACGTACACCGCCGCACCGCCGCCGAAGTATTCGGCATCGCCCCCGAAAACGTCTCGTCCGAACAACGCCGCTACGCCAAAACCATCAACTTCGGCCTGATTTACGGCATGGGCCAATACGGCCTCGCCAAATCATTGGGCATCGACAACATCTCCGCCAAAAAAACTTCATCGACCGCTACTTCGCCCGCTATCCCGGCGTCGCCGAATACATGCAGCGCACCAAAGAACAAGCTGCCGCACAAGGTTTTGTCGAAACCCTGTTCGGCCGCCGCCTCTACCTGCCCGACATCCACAACAAAAACGCCAACGCCCGCGCCGGAGCCGAACGCGCCGCCATCAACGCCCCTATGCAAGGCACCGCGTCCGACCTTATCAAACGCGCCATGATAGACGTATCCCGCTGGCTTTCAGACGACCTCTTGCAAAGCAAACTGATTATGCAAGTGCATGACGAACTGGTGCTGGAAGTACCCGAAACCGAACTGGATTTAGTCAAAGAAAAACTGCCGCAGATTATGGCGAAAGTGGACGAAGGTATGTTGAACGTGCCGCTGGTGGCGGAGGTTGGTGTGGGAATGAATTGGGAAGAGGCGCATTAGTGGTTAAGAGTTTGTTTTGATAAAGGGATAAGACAATGAACATTCAAGATTTAATTAATGAAGGTGTAGAGTCATTTGAAAACAAAGAATTCGACGAAGCGATTGCGAAGCTGAATCAGGCTTTAGGAGAAATTGAAGATAAAAATAGACAAATTCAAGAGCAAATCGAAATTCAATCTGGGCTAGGCCGTTGCTATTTCGAACAGGCGAAGCAAGCTAAAGGTAAGGAGTCGGAACAGTTATTTAGACGGGCAGTTGAGCATTTTCAACAGCAATTGAGTCTTACCAAACAGCTGACAAATCAACAAAACCGTCTTCAAAAGCAACTCTATTCCCGATCTTGGCTTGGAGGCTGCTATTTAGGGCAGGCGAAGAAAGCCAAAGGCAAGAAATCGGAAGAGTTATTTGGACAGGCGGTTAAGCATTTCCAACAGTACTTGAAACTTGCCAAACAACTGACAGTAGAACAAAATAGTCTTCAGAAACAAAACAAAGCCCAATCTTGGCTAGGCCGCTGTTATTTAGAGCAGGCGAAGCAAGCCGAAGGCAAGGAAGCGGCTAAGTTGTTTGGGTTGGCAGTTAGGCATTTCCAACAGTGGTTGCATCTTGCCAAACAGTTGGAGGACGAAAACGGTATTCAGCAACAGAACAAAGCCCAATCTTGGTTAGGCCGCTGCTATTTAGAACAGGCCATTTCAATTAAAGATAAAGAAACTTCTCAAGCTAAAAATATTGGCCAAGCAAGCAGAGGGATATTTTTTTCATCTGTTGATAATTGTTTATCACAACTGATTGATAAGTCTGAAACAGAAAAGTTAAAAAAGAGAATCAATGAATTATTGCGAGAGTCTTATTTTCTTCAAGAAAAATGGCAAAAATTATTTTGATCAGAAAAAGCAGGGAATAAGGGAAAAACTATTTGAAAATATTGAAAATAAAAAGACGATTTAACTGATGCTATATCGACCATTCTGGCAGTTCTAAATATTCCACCTATAGAATTGGGTGCGATTCCTCTTGCCCATTACACTTCGCCTTCAGTATGCGAAAGATTATTCGGTATTGTCAGCGATCAAACTAATGATAAAACTCCTGTTGACAGGAGTAAGGTTAGTCCAATGAGAATCGGTAGCTCCACTTATATGAACGACCCGACTGAAGGGGAAGGACTGTTGGAGCTGCTGAATCTGCAAGATTTGGAATTGGAAAACAAGGCTGATTGTCCTGTCCATAATGCTTTCTTTACCTGCTTTTCCAGCCGCGTAAACGATTTGAACCAGTTTCGTCTATATGGTAAAGAAAACAGCGTGGAAGCATCGGGCTGTTGTTTGGTATTTAATAAAGAGGGAAATTGGCTGAAGGAATCTGATGTTTCTGCCTCATTCCGTAGTATGGTAAAAAAAGGGGGAGATGGATATTCAGGTGAACAGCTAGTAGAAGCAGATATACCTAATTCAGATTTTGAAGATGACAACCTACCGCTTTATCAGGTAGCTTATATCGCTTATTACGATGAATATATTGCTAAAGAAAAATGCATAATATGGCTGCCTAATGAAGAGAATCCAAAATTTGGCATTCGATTAAAGCCTGTAGGAAAGAATCTAAGTTGGCATGAGTTTCGTATCGGCAAGCTTAAAAAAGCATTGGAAGATTTGATAGAAAAATTCAATAATATCAGCGATGAAGACAAAAAAAATATTTGGAATATATCCGCTATCTGTTTAAAGATTTTGCTTTCCGCGACGAGGAAGAATTCCGTCTGCTGAAAATCGAACAAATTGGTTCGGACAAAATCGAATATTGCGAAGCCACAAAATCCGTCTATCTGCCTTATACCGATATACGCGATATTGTGGATGAAGTGATTTTGGGGACGAATTACGAAAAAGAGCGGAAAAGAGAGCAAGGCGGAAGTGTTTCAGCACTTAATGCGGAAATATTATCCAAACGTTAAAGTGTCCCGCTCGTCGTTGCCGATTAATGCCAATCCGCCGATTAAGAAGGATTAATCAATCCAAGGCCGTCTGAAAATCCCTAAATATTTTCAGACGGCCTTTTTGTATACTGATTCCCTACATTCTATTCGCCGTATGCTTTTGTTTGCGGCCTTTTGTCTCTTTTTTTCATGAATAATATTGCCGGTGTTACAATCGGCATATTCTTATTGTTATCAAACAGGTGTTTTATGCAGTTTTTCGGCCTGCTTATTCCTATTATTATCGGCTATTTTGCTGATGAGATGTTCACCGGCGTCATTATTGGGTCGTTATTTTGGCTGGTTGCTTGGTCGATCGCCAAACAACGCCAAGAAGAGCGTTTGGCTGAATCTGCTACGTCAGGCGACAGGATGCAAAAGCTGGAGCAGGAAATCGAGCTGCTGAAACAGCGTTTGTCGGTGTTGGAGCATGAGGCTGTCCGTGATGAGGCGAAGGTAGGGCAGGGGCTTGAGGCTTTGCCTGCTGCCGATGTTCAGACGGCCTCTGAGCCGCTTCATGTTCGGGTTGAGCCTGAGGCGGAGGCTGCGCCTGTTAAGCAGAAGATTGAAGAAGCGTTTGCCCCTTCTTTTTCTATACCTATTGATCCTGTTTCTGCCAAGGCTTCTGCTTCGCCTGAGCCTGTTGTGGAATCGGAAATTATTGAAGCGGTTGCTGCTGAACAAGAAGAGCTGCCTAAAGAAGAGGCTGTTGTTGCTTCGATGCCGTCTGAAAGCGAAGAAGCGCCATCGCGTCAATTCGTTATTCATAAAGAACAGGCGGAAGTCGGAGAGTACAAGTTTTCCGACAATCCGATTGTTGCTTGGTTCTTGCGCGGCAATCCGTTGTTGAAAACCGGTATTGTGGTGTTGTTCCTCGGTTTGGCGTTCCTCTTGCGCTATGCCTCCGAGCGGGTTCATGTGCCTGTCGAACTGCGTTATCTGACGGTGGCAGGCGCGGGCTTGGCGGCGGTGGTCGGCGGCTGGAAGCTGCAAAGCCGTAAGCGTGAATATGGCTTAGTGTTGCAGGGTTTCGGCGTGGCGGTGATGTATTTGACGGCGTTGGCGGCGTTGAAACTGCATCCGCTGTTGCCTGTGGCAGTCGTGTTCGGCCTGATGGTGGCAATGGTTGTGCTGATGGCGTGGCTGGCGGTAAGGCAGAATGCGCAGATTATGGCGCAGGTTGCTTTAATCGGCGGTATGGCCGCGCCTTTGCTGACTTCAGACGGCAGTGGCAATTATTTGGTGCTGTTTTCTTATCTCGCCCTGCTCAATGGCGGTGTGGCCGCGATTGCGTGGTTTAAGGCATGGCGTCCGCTGAACCTGACGGGTTTTGCCGCTACTTTTGCCATTGCCGCGCTGTGGGGCATGCGAAGTTATACGCCGCAACATTTCGCCACTACCGAGCCTTTCCTGATTTACCACTGGCTGCTTTATACCTTTATCGCTTATCTGTTTGCACGCCGTAAGCTGACGGAAAACAGCGAAGACAGCGTTACGCCGATTGCCGACAATGCGACTTTGGAGGAGATTGGCAACAGCATTTATACACATGGCCTGCGCGTGCATGTCCTCGACCATACTTTATTGTTTGGCACGATGGCGGCGGCGTTCGGCCTGCAATACCGCATGGTGGAGCATTGGCCGTCTGCAGATGCGCTTTCTGCATTGGGTTTTGCCGCTGTTTACGGATTGGCGGCGCTGCTGCTGAAACGTCAGCAGGGTTTGTATATTTTGCGTCAGGCGTTTTTTGCGTTGGCGGTGTTGTTCCTCACGATTGCCGTTCCGCTTTATTTTGAACCGAGCAATACGGTCATTTTGTGGAGTGCCGAATCCGCGCTGGTTTATTTCTTCGGTCTGCGCCAACAGCGTCCGCATATCCGTTTGGGTGCGCTGATTGTTTATCTCTTGGCGGCACTGATTCAGCTGGGCAATTATCAGGGCTTCGGTACGGATACCGTTCTGGAAGGTCAGTGGTTTACGACGGTTGTGGTGTTGCTTGGCGGAGCGGCGATTTATTTGCTGTGGTATTTCTCACGTCGCGAAGGTTCGGCGCAATGGGAAAAATCCGTTCAGACGGCCGTGTTGTCTGCTGCCTTGCTGTACATCTCTATTTTGCCTTTGCTTTTCTTGGCCGACCAAGGCAGCATTGTCGCGCTTTCCGCTTTGGCGGCGGCGTGGGCATTCTGTCGGCGCAAACACGAGCCGAATGTGTTTATCACTTTTGTCTTGGGCAATGTATTGTTCGCCCTGTTGTTGCAAAGCAGTATTATTTATGAATCCAAAGGCTTCCTGACCCATCTGTACCTTATTGCCGCTACGCCTTTGCTGTTTGCGGCTGCCTACGCGCTGCAATATCCGCGCGTGCCGGTTGCAAGCGAAAAGCCGGAAGGAAACGAGGTTTACTTTGCGCAGGTTGCAGGCTGGATCATCCTGCTTACAGCGTTGGCGACAGGCAGCTACGCCCTTTATATGCAATGGACAGGCGAGGAAACCCTGTTTACCCAGTTGTGGCTGTGGCCGATATTTGCCGGCCTGCTGCTGTTTGCCAAACGTCTGAAATGGGAAGAGCTTCTGCAAACCAATTTGGCATTCTTGCCATTGTTTGGCCTGCATTTCCTCTCCTACCATACCGAACATGCGGTGACAGCCGCCGCAGCCTTGCCGCTTGTGGCCGCCACCGTGTTGAACTTCATTATCCTGAACAACTATCCGCGCCATGATCTGTCTTGGTTGCACAAACTCAATATCACGATACTCGGCGTGCTGTGGACGCTTTGGACGGCGCTGTATGTCGGCGAGCGTTTTTACGGCGTTTGGGCGCAGCTCTCATGGCTTGTCGTGCCGCTGGCGATGTGGATTATTTTCCATACGCAGCGCCAACGTGAATTTTTCAGACGGCATCAAGCCATTTATCAGCATTTTGCTATGCCGTTGTGCGCCCTTGCTGCTGCCTGTTGGATGCTGTGGACCAACTTCTCCACGCCGTTCCAACCTTCGCCGTTGCCGTATATTCCCGTGCTCAATCCAGTGGAACTCGCCAGCGCCGGTATGCTTTGGTTTGCCCTGAAATCCCTGCCCGAAGCCTTGCCGCCCGACCTTCGCCGTACCACGGCGACCACTGTCTCCGCCTTGGCATTTATGCTGATCAGCGCAGGCGTGATGCGCGTATGGCATTTCTACGACGGCATTACTTGGCGTCTTGACATCATGCTCCAATCCTTCGGCCTGCAAGCCAGCCTCTCCGTCGTTTGGGCAGTAACCGCCATCATCTTGATGGTACTCGGCAACCGCCGTAAACAGCGTTCCTACTGGATGACAGGCGCGACGCTGATGGGCGTCGTGGTCGTCAAACTCTTCCTGATCGAGCTTTCCAACAGCGGCGGTATCGAGCGCATTGCCTCCTTCATCATCGTCGGTTTGCTGCTGCTTCTGGTCGGCTGGTTTGCACCCGTTCCGCCCAAAGCAGAGAATGATGGCGAACACAAAGCCTAATCATTAATCTCAAATAAAAAGGCCGTCTGAAAAAAGCAGCGTCATCTGTTTTCAGACGGCCTTTATTTTTTAGAAGGTACAATCTGCTTTGTTCTGGCATGTCTAATTGTATTGGGTTATGATGCCTTTTAATATGTAAATGGATAAGCCGTGGCCGTCTGAAAAAAGAAAACGGGTGCACCCCGAATACCTGCATACCACGCATGATGCGCCCGACAGACTGGCCATGGATGGACACATAAAGATAAAAACCGCTACCGGAGGAAATAGAAAATGCCTAACCGCAATGAGCTTCCCTTAATTTATTCTTGTTCCGGATGTTCCGATGTGGCACAGCTGGCCAACAACACAGCCGTGGCGCTAGACCATGCCGGAGAATTTGAAATGTCGTGCATTTCCGGCGTAGGCGGCAAAGTCGCGCCGTTGGTACGCAAAGCGCAGTCCGGACGGCCGATGTTGGTTATTGACGGCTGTCATCTGCATTGCGCTAAATCGTGTTTGGAAAATGTGGGCGTCGAAATTCCGGAAGGACATCATGTGAAACTATACGAACTGGGCTACAAAAAACGCTTTGGCAAAAGCTATGACGAGGCTACGGTAAAAGAAGTTTATCAATATGTTTTGACGAAGAAGGGCGATGTATTGAGCAGTTAACGACTTTTATTTGCTTGATTGTCTCCAGGATATCGGTTGAGAATCTAAACCATGGGACTGTAAGTTTTACATATACATGATTTGGGACGTGAGAAAATAAAGATTTTAGGCCGTCTGAAAACCTATTTAATTTTCAGACGGCCTTTAATTAATTTTATTTCTTCAATTCTTTCAGTAACGACGTTAATCCTTCCACACCGTCGAAGGTACCCGGCACTTTATCGGGATTGGACAGAATACTGCTGAAAATCAGGTTTTCAAATTTTTCCAACGCATCTTTATCATCAGTTTTGATTTTTTTCGCATAATCAGCATAGCTTTGGATAAATTCGCACAACGACTGCCGCAGTTCCAACTGCATGATTTGAGTCTGTATCGAATGGTAATGGTTTAAAACCACTCTGAAGAAATAAATTAAAACAAACTCCAAGCCAATGATGGGCAGCATGGATTGCCATAAAATATCTACATTTGCTATGAATTTTTCGTAGAAGCTGAAGCCTAAAGGTAGAATTGTAACTATTGCTAAACCAATTAACAACCAAAAAGTTTTTGTTTTGGCTTCGTTTTTTTGTTTCAATAGATTTTCAAAGCCTTTGTCCAAACCGACAAAGTTGAAAGCTGTTTTGTATTCGTCCAATTTTTCCTTAAGTTTATTTACCTCATCTATTTTTGAACTTTATCTTGATGTTCAGTAATCGATTTTTTTCTATAGCAGCTTTTTCATCAAATTCAAAGAAAGTCTTAAATCCTTGATTACCCATATAGAAACATAATATGTCTATCGGCATTTTTATAAAAGGCATAACAAAGCCAATCGGGATGGCTGTCTCCTGAATAGAACATTTTATTATTTAACATATTGATTATTTTTAAATAAATCACCATCTAGATTGAGTTGAAATTTTTTTCTTGTTGATAGCTTAGATTTAACTCAGCTAAAAAACCCTAATTATGAAGTAATAAAAACAAGGTCATGTTTTGAGGTGTAAAATGTCCTGAAAGATTTTCAACTCGCTCAGTAAATTTATCGCCAATACGATGTATATTGAATAAGCAGCTCTTTTTCCCATAACTCTGGTTCAGCAATCATTGATGAAACTACTGCTGAAGTTAATTTATACTGCTCGAGCTCCTGATCTGTCAGTCTCAGTTCATCCGTTTGGGCAATTTTTCTTCTTAATCAGCGTCAAATCATCATGCAACTCACTAAAAAAATCCCATTTTTTCCCTTTCTATTTCTACTGATTCAATTTTCTTAATTTAAATTAAGAGTCCAATTATTTATTCAATTAACTACGGTGTGCTAAGTTTCTAATGCATTTATGTGAGAATAATAACGAATATTTTCAGACGGCCTTTATCATTCCAAGCCTTCTAATTTCTACATCTCTTCCAATTTCGCAAACTTGGTATCCAGCTCTTTCACACCCTGTTTGCCGAAGTTGATGGTCAGTCGGGCGGATTCGCCTTTGTCCACGGCATCGATGATGACACCGGTGCCGAATTTGGCGTGGCGGACGTTTTGGCCGATGCGGAAGCCTGCGTAGGTTTGCGGCTGTTTGTAGTCGTCAATGATTTTGTCTTTGAACGTGGCGGTTTGGCGCGTGTTGCCGTAGCTGTCGTAGGTGGGTTTTTTGACGGACAGGTAGTGTAATACTTCGGGCGGGATTTCTTCGACGAAGCGGGAGACGATGCCGAATTGGGTTTGTCCGTGCAGCATGCGTTGTTGCGCCATGGTGATGTAGAGGCGTTTGCGGGCGCGGGTGATGGCGACGTACATGAGGCGGCGTTCTTCTTCGAGGCCGCCGCGTTCGGCAAGGTTCATTTCGCTGGGGAAGCGGCCTTCTTCCATGCCGGTGAGGAAGACGGCGTTAAATTCCAAGCCTTTGGAGGCATGGACGGTCATCAGTTGGACGGCTTTTTCGCCTGCGCCTGCTTGGTTTTCGCCGGATTCGAGGGCGGCGTTGCTTAGGAAGGCAAGGATGGGGAAGGCGGGGTCGTCTGAAATGTTTTCGGGTAGGGTTTCAAAGTTGCTGTCTTCGGGTTTGAACTCGATGGCGGCGTTGACGAGTTCGTCGAGGTTGTCGAGGCGGTCTTGGTTGTCGCCTTTTTGGGTGCGGTAGTGTTCGGTCAGGCCGCTGTCTTTGAGGATGCCGACGATGATTTCGGACAGGGGCATTTGTCCTACTTGGTTGCGCAGGGCTTCAATCAGGCGGACGAAGGCGGCGATTTTGGTGGCTTTTGCGCCAGCGTTGCAGGCTGCCTGCCAGAGGGTGATGCCTTGTTCGTTTGAGGCTGTCTGAAGGTTTTTCGATGGTACGTGCGCCGATGCCGCGCGGGGAAGTTGATGACGCGCAAGAGGGCGTTGTCGTCGTCGGGATTGACGGCGAGGCGCAGATAGGCGAGGGCGTGTTTGATTTCTTGGCGTTCGTAAAAGCGCAGGCCGCCGTAGATTTTGTAGGGAATACCGCTGCGGAACAGGCTTTGTTCGATAACGCGGGATTGGGCGTTGCTGCGGTAGAGGACGGCGATTTCGTCCAAATCCCAGCCTTCGCGTTCGAGGGCTTTGGTTTCGTCCACGATGAATTGGGCTTCTTCGAGGTCGGTAAAGGCGGAGTAGTAGCGGATTTTGTCGCCCTGCTTCGGCATCGGTGCGCAGGTTTTTGCCGAGGCGTTCGTCGTTGTTTTTCGATGACGGCGTTGGCGGCGGCGAGGATGTTGCCGACGGAGCGGTAGTTTTGTTCGAGTTTGACGGGCGCGTCGATGTGGAATTCTTCCATTAGCGCGGTCATGTTGCCGACGTTTGCGCCGCGGAATCGGTAGATGCTTTGATCGTCGTCGCCGACGGCAAAGACGGCGGCGTGGTTGCCGGCAATCAGTTTCAGCCAGGCGTATTGCAGCTTGTTGGTGTCTTGAAACTCGTCGACCAAAATGTGATTGAAGCGGTTTTGATAGTGTTGGCGCAGGATTTCGTTGTTTTGCAGCATTTCGTAGCTGCGCAGCATAAGCTCGGCGAAATCGACCACGCCTTCGCGTTGGCAGATTTTGTCGTATTCGGCGTAGCACTCAATCATGCGGCGCGTGTGCGGATCGGGTGCACTCAATACGGAAGCGCGCAAGCCGGATTCTTTTTGCGCGTTGATAAAGCCTTGCAGTGAACGCGGCGCGATGATTTCTTCGGCGATGTTGAGGCTTTTGAGCAGGCGTTTGATCAGGGAAAGCTGGTCTCCGCTGTCGAGGATTTGAAAGGAAGACGGCAGGCCGGCGTCGCGGTGATGCAGGCGTAGAAAGCGGTGGCAGAGGCCGTGGAACGTACCGAGCCACATGGCGCGGACGTTGACGGGAATCATCGCGCCCAAACGGGTCTGCATGTCTTTGGCGGCTTTGTTGGTGAACGTTACCGCCATAATGCTGTGTACGCTGGCTTGTCCGCTTTGCAAAAGCCAGGCGATGCGCGTGGTCAGTACGCGCGTTTTGCCGCTGCCTGCGCCTGCCAAAACGAGGGCGGATTGCGGCGGCCAGGTTACGGCAGAGAGTTGTTCGGGGTTTAAGCCTTGCAGGAGGTTGGGGGCGGATTCGTTGGAAAACATGAAGAGGCCGTCTGAAAATAAATGGGAATGCGATATTTTAAAGGAAATACAAAAGGCCGTCTGAAAAGATGTTTCAGACGGCCTTTGTGTTGGAAGCCGATTAGAACGGACGTACTTCCAAACCGAACATACGGCGCGCGGTGTTCAGCATTTGGCAGCTGAAGCCCCACTCGTTGTCGTACCATGCGAACACTTTAACCATTTTGCCTGCGGTGACTTTGGTCAGCGTAGAGTCAAATGTGCTGGCTTGGGTAGTGTGGTTGAAGTCCATAGAAACCAGCGGCAGGGTATTGTAGGCCAATACGCCTTTCAGACGGCCTTCTTCGGAAGCGGCTTTCATCAGCGCGTTGATTTCTTCGGCGGAAGTGTCGCGGCCTGCTTGGAAGCTCAGGTCAACCAGGGAAACGTTGACGGTCGGTACGCGGATGGCGAGGCCGTCGAGTTTGCCTTTCAGGTCTGGCAATACCAAACCGACGGCTTTGGCAGCGCCGGTTTTGGTCGGAATCATGTTTTCCACGCCGCTACGCGCACGACGCAGGTCTTTGTGGCGTACGTCGGTTACGGTTTGGTCGTTGGTCAGCGCGTGGATGGTGGTCATCACGCCGTTTACGATACCGATGTTTTCGTTCAACACTTTGGCCACAGGCGCCAGGCAGTTGGTGGTACAAGACGCGTTGGAGATAACGGTCATGTCGCCGGTAATCACGTCGTCGTTTACGCCGTAAACGATGGTTGCGTCAACGTCATCGCCGCCGGGAGCGGAAATCAGTACTTTTTTCGCGCCGCTTTCCAAGTGGATTTTGGCTTTCTCTTTGCTGGTGAACGCGCCGGTACATTCCATGACCAGGTCAACGCCCAATTCGCCCCATGGCAATTCGGCAGGATTGCGGGTGGAGAAGTAGGGGATTTTTTTACCGTTGATGATGAGGTGTTTTTCATCATGGGAAACATCGGCGTCAAAGCGGCCGTGAACAGTGTCAAATTTGGTCAGGTGGGCGTTGGTCTCGATGCTGCCGCTGGCGTTGATGGCAACGATGTCGAGTTGGTCTTGCAGTTTGTAGTCGAAAATAGCGCGCACTACTTGGCGGCCGATGCGGCCGTAACTGTTGATGGCAACTTTGATACCCATGGCTTTTCCTCTTCTTTTGGGTTTGGGTTGTGGAGTGAATGGTGGCAATTATAGCAAAAAAATGTAGTGCTGTGTAATTAATGTTTTATTGAAATTTTTTAGGTTTGATTATTTTTTTGATTGTAGATGATTAGAGTAGAAATACAGGTTTAAATTTAATGTTATTTAATATTTCTTGCTATTTTTATTTTTTTATTAATTCTATTTTTTTGGTGTTTTTATGCTCGTTTTTAAAATCATAGCAATGAAGAAAAACGGGAAAAGGCGGATTGTTTTTGTTTATATTAAAACAGAATGTGAGTGTGGCTTTTTGATTACAACATACAACAGTGTAATTTTCAGACGGCCTAGGTTTAATCGAGCAAAAGTAAAAGGCCGTCTGAACATTTTTGATGACATGGAATTTAAACACCTTGGATTCCTGTTTTTCCTTGCCGGATAAGGAGAGGGCGGTTTTTAGCAAAAGGGGAAGTGGTCGGAGCAAGGGAGGGAAAAACGGGGGGATTGGGCTGTGTTCGGGTGTTATATAAATAAGTGTATGAAGTTTTTAGTCGTAGTGTATGAAGATTTTGCTGTGATTTAAATTCAATACTGACTTGCCAACAGTGTTAAATTTTTTTACGATAAGGTCAGATTATGTTTGCATGGCCATAAGCGGTGCATTCTCTATATCGGATATTATCCTTGTCCGAATATCTACTTTAACCGACCGGCTTTGTCCGGCCTGATTCCTAACATATACGCGCAAGGCCGGGAGGCCTTGACGACACTCGATTTTTAAGAGGTTCATTGTGTCAAATTCTCAATCCAGCGAACGCGCGACGTTTAGCAGTCGCCGTGCCTTTTATGTTTGCCGCCATCGGCTCGGCCGTGGGCTTAGGCAACATTTGGCGTTTCCCTTTACATCGCATTCGACAACGGCGGCGGTGCTTTCGTCCTCCCTTACTTGGTTGCGCTGTTGACGGCAGGTATTCCGCTGTTGCTGCTCGACTACGCCATCGGCCACCGTTACCGCGGTTCGCCACCTTTGGCCTTCCGCCGCCTCGGCCGTTTGTTTGAGCCGATGGGTTGGTGGAACTTCCTGACCAACGTCATCATCTGTATCTACTACGCCGTGATTGTCGGCTGGGCGGCAAGCTATGCCTATTATTCTTTGACTTCGGCATGGGGTACGGATCCGCAGGCATTCTTCTTCAAAGACTTCCTGCAAATGGCTGATGCCAAAGACTTGGGCTTGGACTTTGTCGGTAAAGTTGCCGGCCCGCTGATTGCCGTCTGGGTGTTTACGCTGGCGATTATGGCTTTGGGCGTACAAAAAGGCGTGGCCGGTGCGTCCACATTCTTCATGCCTTTGTTGGTGGTGATGTTTGTCATCATGGTGGGCATCGCCCTGACTCTGCCGGGCGCGGCAAAAGGTTTGGACGCTTTGTTTACGCCTGACTGGAGTCGATTGTCCGATCCGAAAGTCTGGGTAGCCGCATATGGCCAGATCTTCTTCTCGCTCTCCATCTGCTTCGGCATCATGATTACTTCTTCTTACCTGAAGAAAAAAACCGACTTGGGCGGCACAGGCTTGGTTGTCGGCTTTGCCAACAGCAGCTTCGAGTTGCTCGCCGGTATCGGTGTATTTGCCGCATTGGGCTTTATGGCTCAAGCCGCAGGCAAGGAAGTCAGCGAAGTGGCATCCAGCGGTATCGGCTTGGCGTTTATCGCGTTCCCGACCATCATCAACCAAGCCCCTATGGGCGCATTGATCGGTGTGTTGTTCTTCGGCTCGCTGGTGTTTGCCGGTGTCACTTCCATGATTTCCATCGTTGAAGTGATTGTGGCCGCGATTCAAGACAAAATGAACCTCGGCCGTGTCAGCGCGACGCTGATTGCAGGCGTGCCAATGGCGATTATTTCCACATTGCTGTTCGGTACGACTACCGGCCTGCCTGTGTTGGACGTATTGGACAAATTCATCAATACTTACGGCATTGTGGCTTCTGGTTTTGTTTATGTTTTGGCGATTGTCCTGTTGCACAAACTGCCGGAACTGCGCAACCACTTGAACGCGCTGTCTTCCATCCGTGTCGGCAAAAGTGTGGACTGCCAGCGTGGTGGTTACCGTCGCCATGCTCGGCTATATGCTTTATCAAGATACCGCCGGCCTCTTAAAAGAGAATTACAGCGGCTATCCCGACAGCTTCCTCAATATCTTCGGTTGGGGCATGGTGGGCGCTCTCTTGGTATTGTCTGTCCTGCTGTCGTTCTTGCCGTGGAAACATGGTCAGAACTTCAACGTCAAAGACGAACATGAACACGAACGTGAAGGAGGCGAATAATGAGTACTTCAGCCATTATTATGATGCTTGTCGCATTGATCGTTATTTGGGGCGGATTCATCGTTTCCGTCCTGCGCCCGCCTAAAGAATAAGGTTTGAGTAATGAAAAGGCCGTCTGAAATTTAAGTTTCAGACGGCCTTTTTGCGACATGACGGGGAAGGTGGGGAAGAAGGATTCCCCTGATTGGCGGGGGTAGTCCGGATATTTGATTATGTATTATTAATTATGATGTGTAAATTATATCTATTTGTTTTTAAAAAGATTTTAGCCCTGATTGTCGTTTTTAATGAACCGTTGTTCCCTTTGGCCTCTGCCTGCTGTTTTCTTTGTTTTAGAATAGAGTCCTCAATGCCTTTATGAGGCATTGGGTACAGTATCCGTTTATTTGTTAAGGAGAATTTCATGGCTAAAGTACATCAACCAAGTAAAGAAAGTGATTCTGAAGATTTTGTTATCCGTCTCGATCCGCGCGAGTGGGATGGTACTTTTTCAGGAGAAGGCAAAGGGCCTAATGACGACTATGATGATGACCATACCATCCGCCTTGATCCGCGCGAGTGGGACGGTACTTTTTCAGGAGAAGGCAAAGGTCCTAATGACGGCTATGACGATGATCATATCATCCGCCTTGATCCGCGTGAGTGGGAAGGTTTCGAGCCTGCGCAGCCGGCCGCGAAGCCGATATTGGAATCCAAAGCTTTCGATGGCGATGAACTTTTGAGCCGTGCGTTTGGTGAGGCTGATCCTCTTGATTCTTCTGCCGGTCTTTCCTCAGACAATGCGACCTATTCAAGCAATGGTACAGGTTCATCTGCGTTGGATACCATTCATGATTTAGCAGAGGCTTCTATTTTTAAACTGTAATCGTTCCATAATATAAAAGGCCGTCTGAAACCGATATGTGTTTCAGACGGCCTTTTTGTGTATGGTCATCAGGACGAAGCCTAACTCATCATCCAAATCACCAAATGCACCATGGTCGGGCCAAACAATACCATAAACAGACCGGCCAAAAATCATGGTCAGGCTGGCCATGACGCCTTCGGTTTCGTGGCGTTGTCCGGCGCGCGATGTGCCGAAGCCGTGGGCTGCATTGCCGAATGCTACGCCGTTGGCGGTATGGAAACGGATGCGGGTAAAGGCCAAAAAAAGGTCGCCGAATATCATGCCGACAAAGCCGGTGATGATGGTGAACAGGGAAACGAGCGAGGCGGAGCCGTGGATTTCGCTGGCGAGGACGACGGCAAACGGCGTGGAGATGGAACGCGCCATCAGGCTGTTGGTTACTTCGTTGTTGAAGTGGAACATATGGCTCATGAGGAATGCGCTGACTACGCCGACAAACATGCCCACCATAATGGCGATGGAGAGGATGGGCAGTTGGCGGCGGATGACTTCGCGGTTTTCATAAATGGGGACGGCAAAGGCAACGGTAACCGGAGTGAGCAGGAAAACGATGCCTTGGGTATATTTGTGGTAGGTGTCGTAATTGACGCCGAATGCCAGCAGCAGGAGGATGGTGCTGACGGAGACGGTAACGACGGGGGAGAAAATCATTAAGGGTTTTTTGCGGTGGATTTTTTTTGCAACGACATAGGCAAAGCAAGTCCAGATGAAGCAGGCGAGGGCGGTGTAGTCCATTTTTATTCTCTATTTTTAGGAGTGGAGTTTTTTGTAGAGGCGGCGTTTCCAGCGGTAGCAGAAGTCAAGGGTGAGGGCGGTGCTGATCATCACAAGCGCGGTGCCGACGGCGATGGTCAAAATCAGCTGCCAACCTTCGGACATCAGCAAGTCTTGATATTGCAAGACGGAAACCATGATGGGGATGAAGAAAAAGACGAGTTCGCCCAATGCCCATTTGGCGCCGTGTTCGACCATGCCGGGGCGGATAATGCGGCAGCCTAATAAGGCGAGCATGAGAAACAGACCCAATACGCCTGAAGAAACAGGCAGATGCGTGAAGCGGACAATGAGTTCGGAAACGCCCCATACCGCGCCGATGATGGCAAGTTGCAAGGCCGTCTGAAAAAATCTGGTGAGGGAATCCATGATGCCGGTGTGTGTTGAATGAAAGGCTTGATTATAGAAACCTAGTTTCTGCATAATATGAATTATTAAATCAATAATCATGCCTTAGAGGAATAATGGATTTCAAAAACCCTGCATTGTTTTTGCTGAACTCATCCGCCTGCAAAGTTTTTCGGCCACCGCTTCTGCGTTGAACGTTACGCAACCGACGGTCAGCAAAATCATTCAGGCTTTGGAAGAGGAATTGGGCGTACCGCTTTTGTGCAAAGAAAACGGACGTAAAAAGCGGCAGGTGCAGCCGACCGCAATCGGCGAAGAAGTCTATCGCCACGCTTTAAACCTTTTGCACGAACGCGATTTATTACTTGCCCGCATTGACGATTACCGTCATGTAAAAGTGGGACGCTGCGTTTGGGTTTGGCCTTGTTTGGCAGCGATTTGCTCAGTCATGCGCTGTTTGATTTCCACCAAAAATGGCCGGACATCGAATTGTCGTTTTTGGAACAAGGTTCGCTCGCCATCGAGCAATCCCTGCGCAACAACGAACTCGATGCCGGGCAGCTGCTCGCGCCGGTTCACGAAGACTTCGACAGCATCACGTTGTGCGACTATCCACTGGTGGTCTTGATGCCGAAAAATCGGGCAAGACACGATGCGCTGACGCTCAAAAGCCTGCAACACGAGCCCTTCATCCTGTTCGGCGCCGGCTTTTCCCTCAACGAAACCATTCAGACGGCCTGCCGCAATCAAGGTTTTACGCCCAACGTTGTTTGCCGTACTGGACAATGGAATTTGGTCGCCGACATGGTGGCGCACAATATGGGCATTGCCTTGTTGCCCGAATACTATGCCCGAAAAATCAATCCCGATGTCTTTGCCGCCATTCCTTTGGTCGAACCCGAAATCCGCTGGCAACTCACCATGGCATGGAAAAAACACCAACGCCCGACGCCGGCTTTAAGAGCTTGGTTGGACGTGGTTAGGGAAGCGTTTGGCAGGCGAAACAAATAAAATCAAATCATCAGGCCGTCTGAAATAGGGGATTGATATCACCCGATTTCAGACGGCCTTTCACGTTAAAAATGGTAAAACGGCCTAAAAAAGAGTAGAATATGCACTGTTTGCAACTCTTCGCCTCTCAGTAGGCTTGAATTATGGACCTTCCCAGTTCGCCTTTGAACTTCCCATCTGATACACAACAACAATAATCATCCCGCCGAAATGCCTTCCCGCGTCCGGCGGGCGGAGCATTTATGAGCATCGAACAAACCCTCCGAATCTCGACAATACCCCCGACAATAAGTGGTAGAAGACCGCATTTCTGACGATCGCATCTCTGACGATATCGACCGCATCCATGCCTTATGCGAAGTCCTCGAGCCGGCCTTTGAACAAATCGAAGCCGGTGTGCCGATTGAAGACGAAAGCCTGCGCGACAAATTCACCGAGCTGACCGTCCTCTTGGCCGAGTTGCACCCTGCCGACGTAGCTGCCGTCTTGGAATCCCCTGCGCCGCGCGAGCGTAACATCGTTTGGCTTTTGGTCGCCCCTGAAGACGACGGCGAAGTTTTGCTGGAAGTATCCGACCCGTGCGCGAAATGCTGATCGAGTCCATGGACAAAGACGAGCTGTTGGCCGCCGTCGATGATTTGGACGCAGACGAATTGGCAGAACTGGCAGACGACCCTGCCGCACCAAGTGGTGTACGAAGCGCTGCAAACGCGTGATGAAGAAGAACGCGAGCAGGTCAAAGCGGCGATGTCTTACGAAGACAACCAAGTCGGCGCGATTATGGACTTTGAATTGGTCAGCATCCGCGCCGATGTGACGTGTGAAGTCGTATTGCGCTACTTTGCGCCGTTTCGACAGCCTCGCCCGACCATACCGACAAGATTTTTCGTGGTCGATGAAAAACGACGTGTTGCAAGGCGTGCTGCCCATCCGCAAACTCTTGGTCGCCGACCCCGAAGACATGGTGGCGGACGTGATGGCTACCGATGTCGTGCGCTTCCGTCCGGAAGACGACGTGGAAGAAGCGGCGCAGGCGTTTGAACGTTATGACTTGGTAACCGCGCCGGTTGTCGATGAAAACAAAAAGCTGATCGGCAGGATCACCATTGACGAAATGGTGGACGTGATCCGTGAAGAATCCGAAGCCGACATGTTTAACATGGCCGGTTTGCAAGAAGAAGAGGACTTGTTCGCCCCGATTTGGGACTCGGTGAAAAACCGCTGGATGTGGCTTGCCATCAACCTGTGTACCGCCTTTATCGCCAGCCGCGTAATTGGCGCATTTGAAGGCAGTATCGAGAAAATCGTCGCACTGGCCGCGTTGATGCCCATCGTCGCCGGCATCGGCGGCAACTCCGGCAACCAAACCATCACCATGATCGTCCGCGCCATGGCGATGGGACAAATGACCAGCACACAGGCAGGCCGTCTGTTGAAAAAAGAAGTCGGCGTCGCCCTCGTCAACGGCATTATTTGGGGTACGGTAATGGGCGTGATTTCATGGCTGCTCTACGGCAACATCGGCATCGGTTTGGCCGCGGTGGCCGCGATGACCTTGAACCTTTTGCTGGCCGCAACCGTCGGCGTCCTCATTCCCATCATTATGGAAAAAGCTGGACGCGACCCCGCATTGGGCAGTTCGGTGCTGATTACCGCGGTCACCGACTCCGGCGGCTTCCTGATTTTCTTGGGATTAGCAACCATGTTCCTGTTGTAATAGGAAAAAAAAGACGTGTTCGATACGTCCTTTTTCAAACCGTTTAGAAAGGCCGTCTGAAATTTCAATTTTCAGACGGCCTTTGCTGTTTTTAAAGCTTTACATCATGAGGGCGTTTAGTTTTTGGGGCTGACGTAGATTAGCCCCTTGTTTAAAGCGAAGTCAGAAAAGTCAGAAATCCCAATATCACGCCGACTGCGTTGGGTATAATCAGAATCCAGTCTTTCCGGGGTTCTTTGCTCCAACCGTACAAAACCCAAATCAGACAGGATACTGCTGCAAACAGGGTTGCCACGGCTGCGCCTTTGCCCCTGCATATTGGCGATAATTTGGGGGATATAGGCGACAAATACGAAAAATACCCTATTGCCGCTCCTATGCTGCCGACAACGGTATTGAATTTTTGCTTTGCTTATCATGCTGGTAAGTCTCCCTTTTAATATGAAAATCGAGGCGGTAGATAATATGGGCAGGCTGACTCAGCCGAGGGAACAGCCGCAGCCGCAATGATGTTCGTGGCCTTGGCCATGTTCGTCCGAATCTTCGGCAAGCAGGGCTTCGTAGTCGCCGCTTTCAATCAGGCTGACCAGTTCTGCTGGACTTTCCGCGCCTTCACCCAGTCGCAGGATAAATAACTCTATTCTACCGCAAAATATGTATGTCATCATCCATCATTTGACCTTGGCTGCCGATGAGGTTTTCGAGGGCTCTGTCGAGCTGGACGAAAGCTATTTCGGCGGACAGCGTAAAGGCAGACGTGGTCGAGGTGCGGCAGGAAAAGTGGTTGTCTTCGGCATTCTGAAACGCAACGGACGGGTCTATACCGTTGTGGTGGATAATGCCAAGTCTGAAACGTTATTCCTGTCATCAAAAAGAAAAATCATGCCGGACAGCATTGTTTACACGGATAGCCTGAGCAGCTATGATAAGTTGGACGTGAGCGGTTTTATCCATTACCGCATCAACCATTCCAAGGAATTTGTCGACCGTCAGAACCACATTAACGGCATTGAGAATTTTTGGAATCAGGCAAAACGTTTCTTGCGAAAATACAACGGAATCGATCGCAAATCTTTCCCGCTGTTCTTGAAAGAATGCGAATTTCGATTTATCTCGGCACACCGTCTCAACAGCTTAAAAATCCTGCGAGATTGGTGTGGAATTTAGGGCTAATCTACGTCAGCCCCCTTTAGTTTTTTGATGACGTTTACGGCGTAATGGGCAGTAGTGTTACGGCGGGCTTTGGGCGCATCATCATAGACCTGCACTTTATATTTGCCCTGATTGGGTAGCGATACCGTCAAATTTATCGCCTTGTGCCGAACCGTTAAATACGGCTTCATCGTCTTTGGGTGCCCAGTACGTTGAAATAGGCGTTAGGGCTGCCGGTTTTACTGATGCGCAGGCGGTCGCCCTTGCGTACGGAGAACAAATGCTCGGCGGTTTGATAGCCGGTGATTTTGCCGGAAAAACGCTGCTTGGTTTGTTTGTGTGCCGAAGCTGGTTTTGAAGCTTCCGCTTTAGGCGTGGCGGCATTTGAATAAGTGGTAAACAGTAAGGGAAGGGCGGCTAACAAGAGAAATTTTTTCATGGGTTGGGTCTCCGAATGTGGGGCGCCAATATGGCACTCATTTTGATAACCCATCAGTATGTTCATATTTTTATAAAGCCAAAGCCGAATAGGGCAATATTCATTTTTTCAATCAGGCCGTCTGAAAACAAATATTATTCAGACGGCCTTTTCTGATAATATAACAACGAATTATTCCTTTCGGAGCCGTTATGACCTTCCCGCCACTCAAATCTCCCCTGAAATTTTACGCCGTTGTTCCCACTGCTGACTGGGTCGAGCGCATGGTCAAAGCAGGTGCCGACACGGTGCAACTGCGCTGTAAAATCCTGCATGGCGACGAGTTGAAACGTGAAATCGAACGTTGCGTCGCCGCCTGTCAAAACAGCGCAACCCAGCTTTTTATCAACGACCATTGGCGCGAGGCGATAGAAGCGGGTGCATACGGCGTACATCTCGGACAGGAAGATATGGACACCGCCGACCTTGCCGCGATTGAAGCCGCCGGTTTGCGCTTGGGCTTGAGTACGCACTCCGTCGCCGAACTCGACCGCGCCCTGTCCGTACACCCCAGCTATGTCGCCAGCGGTGCGATTTTCCCGACCACGACCAAGCAAATGCCGACTGCCCCGCAAGGTTTGGACAAACTGCGCGAATACGTCAGACAGGCACGCGGCACGCCCGTCGTCGCCATCGGCGGCATCGATTTGAACAATGCCGAAGATGTGCTGGCAACCGGCGTTTCCTCACTCGCCGTCGTCCGTGCCGTGACCGAAGCGGAAAATCCCGAAGCCGTGGTTAAAGCATTTCAGGCTTTGTGGGATGAATAAGGCCGTCTGAAAATAAGAAGCCCGATAAGAGGAGCAAACATCATGAAGATTATATTAAACAATGAAGCCATCACATTAAACGGCACAACCATCGCCGACCTTATCGCCCAAACCTCGCCGCAAAAACCGTTTGCCGTTGCCGTCAATACCCAGTTTGTCGCCAAAGGCGCGTATGCGGAAACGGTTTTAAACGAAAACGATAAAGTGGACATCGTACGCCCCGTAGTCGGCGGATAAGCGGTTTTACTACGTGTATAGCTGCGCTATTGGTTTAATGCTGAGAAAAGGAAAAGAAATGTTTATCGTATCGTTGGAATATATTAAAGACTTGGCTGCGGTTGAAACCTACCTGGCCGAGCATATTGCGTATCTCGAACGGTATTATCAAGAGGGTATATTTGTTATGTCTGGCCGCAAACAGCCGCGGACGGGCGGCGTTATCCTGATGAAAGCATCAGGCAGGGAACAGGTGGAAAAGTTAATTGCAGAAGACCCGTTTCACCGAGAAGGCGTAGCGAAATACACAATTACCGAGTTTATTCCGACCAAGGTCGCCGAAGGACTTGAAAACTATTTGGAAACCATTCAAACCGATTTTTTTCAGAAGGCTGTCTGTCCCCAAAAATAATATTACAAAGGAATCCATCACGTTTACCCCTATATGGAGAAACTTTCCCTTCACGGCTGCTGCTCGGTACGGCTGCTTATCCGACGCCGGAAATCCTCAAGCAGTCTGTCCAAATCGCGCAACCGGCGATGATTACCGTTTCATTGCGCCGTGCCGGCAGCGGCGGCGAAGCGCACGGGCAGGGTTTTTGGTCGTTGTTGGAAGAAATGGGCGTGCCTGTGTTGCCTAATACCGCAGGCTGTCAAAGCGTTCAGGAAGCCGTGACCACTGCGCAAATGGCGCGCGAAGTGTTTGATACCGACTGGATCAAGCTCGAACTTATCGGCGATGATGATACGTTGCAGCCGGATGTGTTCCAGCTTGTCGAAGCGGCGGAAATCCTGATTAAAGACGGCTTCAGCGCCGCCTTATGTGCACCGAAGACCTGATTGCTTGCCGCCGCCTGCTTGACGCAGGTTGTCAGGCGTTGATGCCGTGGGCGGCGCCGATTGGCACGGGTTTGGGCGCGGTTCATGCTTATGCGCTGAAAGTCCTGCGCGAACGCCTGCCCGACACGCCGTTGATTATCGACGCGGGCTTGGGTTTGCCTTCGCAGGCGGCGCAAGTGATGGAATGGGGCTTTGATGGCGTGTTGCTGAATACCGCTGTTTCTCGCAGTGGCGATCCGGTCAATGCGGCACGCGCTTTGCGCTTGCGGTCGAGTCGGGTCGTCTGGGCATATGAGGCGGAACCCGTGGAAGCGCGTAGAAAGCGCGCGCCGCACGCCGACGGTGGGCCAGCCTTTTCTGGCATTCGGCGGAATATTGAAAAACATCAGGCGTGCGAACACGCCCTTTTATTGGTGGAAAACCTGATTTCAGGTTGAACAGAATGTTCAGACGGCCTTGGCCAAAAAGCTGTTTCAGATGGCTTTTAAGATTTGCCATGCCTGCACTTTTGAGTTGCGGCTGCATCAGCAGGCGGGCGGGTGGGAATGACGAAAATGCGGCCGCTTCCCGCACCATTCGTTCATCAGTCCGATCATGTCGGGGGCTGTCGAAGATTTTTGCCGAGAAACAAGACTCGCGCGCGCT
>BNJU01001363.1_pt1 | contig 67954 bp, 82 predicted proteins | sample 8539281 | NCBI WGS metagenome assembly BNJU01 (sample SAMD00202456, study PRJDB9452) | human saliva metagenome | isolation source: human saliva | place: Japan
CTCGAAGAAAAAAAGTAGACGCAGAAGTGCGTTAAATCGTAAAAAGATGAAACAGTTGAGAATTTCTCAACTGTTTTTTTCTTACAGGATTTGCAAGTTATAGGCCTTGAAACCCTATTAAAAAAAGAGAAATTCCTTTAAGTACTCAAAATATCCATGTCAAATCATCTTTCTATTTTTTTGACAAATATTTTTTTATTTTTTTGACAAATATACTTGTCAAAAAAATAAAAAGAAGTGTTACAATGTTTTTAGTTGAAAGAAGGGAGGTATTCTTATGGGAGCTATATGGATTCTATTTATCCCTTTTCTGGTTATCGTTTATGCAAGCTCAGAAAAGAAGATAAAAAAGTTGAACAAACGTATTAAAAGATTAGAAAAACAAGTGAAAGGAAATCAAGAAATGTCTAGACTTTTAGAAGAATTAAAAGGCCAAACGGTCAAGGTGACAGTAAATGGATTTGGAACCGAATATGAGATTATGGATATCGATGAAGATTGGGTCAAATTGAGTCGTGAGACCAATAAGCAACAAAAAGAAACCAAATTAGTCCGTATCGAAGATATTCAAGATATTCAACTATAAGGGGGCGAAAGCCATGATCTTAAAAAATCGACTGAAAGAGCTGAGGGCGCGTGATGGTCTCAACCAATCTGAGCTAGCCAAGCTAGCAGGGGTCTCGCGCCAGTCGATCAGTCTCTTGGAGAGAGGGGAGTACACCCCTTCGGTTATCATTGCCATCACCATCGCCCAGATATTCAAGGAACCGGTGGAAAATGTCTTTAGTCTAGTGGAGGAAGAGGAATAACAATGAAAAAGCAACAAAAAGAACGAACCCCACGTTACCGTTTTTGGAGAAATGTCGGAATCATTACCGTTTCCGGCTTGATCGGAGGAGTTATCAGTTTTTTGACAGGAATGTTTGGATCCGAAAAGCCCCTGGAAATCCAATCCTTCTTTAGTAAAGAAGTACTCCTTTTGGGCTCAGCAGTTTTATTCCTGGTCGCATTTATACTCACGATAACCTTACTGATGTGCGCGAGAAAAGTCCATCAAAAAATGCTCCAAATAGAAGACGATGATGAAGCCTATCACTATGACATCCAGAAGAAAAAACTATATGGCTTAGCGACCATTTTTAAAGGCATCATGATCTTGCCCTACTTTTTATTCGTCATTTTTTATAGTCAATTGGTTTACTTAGATAGACCTGGCGTTGGGGACATGGCTTTTATCTTTGGAGACTTTACCATGCTCTATCTCTTTCTTGTCTTGATTGCCCTATTTTTCCTATCGGATATCTTCTTTCGCAAGACCTTCCATCTGATTTATGGAAAACCGATTCCCCGCAATGCCAATGCCAAGGAAGTGCGTGAATTTATGATGAGTATGATGGATGAAGCAGAAAAGCAGATTAGCTACGAGGAAAACTATGAAATTATCATTAAGTTAAGCAATTATATCTTACCGATTTCCTTAATTGCGATATTCTTAGTTGGCATTGCTTTCCATACAGATATCTTGTTAGCATTAGTAGTGGTATCACTGATTTATGTCTATATCTTGGTCTCTCAGTACAAGATTACCAAACGTTATTATAAAGAGTAGAGGAGTCATCCATGTTAGAAATCAGAAATTTAGAAAAAAGCTTTGGGAATAAGCAGGTTCTCTTCGGAGTGGATCTGACAGCTCAACAAGGGTCATATCCTTGGCTTTGGTTGGGAAAAAAATGGGGCCGGGAAAAACAACCATTTTTCCACAGCATCCTGCGCTTTTTGGACTACAGCGGTGAGATCCGTCTAGATGGCAAAGCGATTACGCAAGAAACTTACAAAGAAATTGGCTATTTGCCGGAAGAGCGTAGTCTCATGCCAAAACTCACAATTTTTGAGCAGGTCCGCTATTTGGCTGCCTTAAAAAGGAATGAGCACTGCTGAGGTCAAGGAAAAAAATTACCGACCTGGATGGAAAAAAACTCCAAGTAAAAGGGAAAATTGACTGATAAAATCAAGAGTCTCTCAAAAGGGAACCAACAGAAGGTTCAACTGATCATCACCTTGATCCATGAGCCTAAATTGATCATTTTAGATGAACCCTTTAGCGGCTTGGATCCGGTCAATACAGAAGTGCTCAAGCAGGTCATCTTTGAAGAAAAAGAGCGTGGAGCAACCATTATCTTTTCTGACCACGTCATGACCAACGTCGAAGAGTTGTGTGATGATATCCTAATGATCCGTGATGGTTCGGTTGTCCTTTCAGGGCCAGTCCAAGAGGTCCGGAATAGCTATGGCAAGACTCGCCTCTTTGTCTCTAACGACTTTAGCAAAGAAGAGCTAGAAGCTCTGCCACACGTGACCAAGGTCAGCATGACCAAGCAAGGGACTTGGAAGTTGATCTTGGATGATGCGTCAGCTGGTCCAGAATTATTTGACCGCTTGACCAAGGGCCACTACCTTGCGACCTTTGACCACCAAGCCCCAACTATTGATGAGATCTTTAAACTTGAATCAGGAGTAGAAGTATGAAACAGATGTTTGTCGTAATGAAAGAAACCTATATCAGACAAGTGAAATCATGGAGTTTCCTCTTCATGGTCTTTGGCCCCTTCCTCTTTTTGGGATTGAGCATTGGAATCGGTTATCTGACAGGTTCTTCTACAGATGCCAAAAACCAAGTGGCCTTGGTGACAGAAGTTCCAGCTGTCAAAGAAAGTCTCAAAGGAACTGATGGCTTGACCTTGGACTACAAAGGATGAAGCTGCAGCTAAAAAAGCCATCAAGGATGAGAAAGCAGCTGCTTACCTAACGGTCGATGAAAAAGATGGCCAGCTAGAAGCCACTTATGTGGGCGACCAAGCCATGAAAACAGATTTGAAAACCCTTGTCGCTGCGAAATTAAGCCAAGTCCAACAGGGGATCAATATGGCCCGTGCTAATCTAAGCAAAGAGCAACTGACAGCCTTGTCTCAACAGGTTTCTCTGAAAGAAAAATTGACGAGAAAAAAGAAGGCTTGAAAATGGTGCAAACCATGGTTGCAGGTGGTTTGGGAATGTTGCTTTATATGATTTTGATCTTCTACTCTAGTATCACAGCCCAAGAAGTGGCCAGTGAAAAGGGAACCAAGATCATGGAAGTGGTTTTCTCTAGTATCAAAGCAACCGACTATTTCTTCGCACGCATGCTCGGACTCTTCGGAGTGATCTTTACCCATATTTTTGTCTATGTGATTGGTTTAGTAGCGGTTTGGATCTTTAGAGCAGATATCCCTGTTGTCAAGGATTTTCTCGCTCCAAACTCTCCAATTACCCAACACCTAGCAGAAGCAATCTCGCTCAATACCGTCTTCTTCATTATCCTTGGGATCTTTATGTATGTGGTGCTCTCTGCCTTCTTAGGTTCCACAGTTGCACGACCAGAAGATTCAGGAAAAGCGATTTCGCCACTGATGATGTTAGTTATCTTTAGCTTCCTTGGGGTAACCACCTTGGGAAGTGCCGGTGACGTCTTCTTATTGAAGATCGGTTCCTACATTCCTTTCTTCTCAACCTTCTTTATGCCTTTCCGTACCATCAATGGCTATGCGACTGGTCTTGAATCTTGGGGTTCTTTAGGAATTGCGGTTCTCTTTACCATCGTGGGAACAGTTCTCATTGCCCGTATCTATGCGAGCCTGATCCTTCAGACCGATGACCTCGGACCATGGAAGACCATCAAACGTGCTCTTAGCTATCGCTAATTAGATAAGCCCTCAGTTACAGCTGGGGGCTTTTAGCATGCATTGAAATTTATCAGTGGGCTATTTAAAACGATATTCCTACAGGCTAACATGTATTTTTTATTAAATTATGATATGATGGAGGGGGAATAAAGAGAATAGAGAAAAGGACGAATGAGACTCTATATCAAAGGCGATTATACAAAAAGAGTACCTTATGGCTATTTGGAACTAGCTGGTAAAATGTGGTTTCCAGAAGATGAGCAAATTTCTTACTCAAATGCTGGGGACAATGATGCATTGCAAGACGATTTTTCCTTAAATTTATCCCTGAGGAAAGGCACTGCCGATAAGAGATGGTCTAATATCCCCCTAAAGGAAGGAGTACGAAGACTCTTTTCACATCTTGACGAATGTATTGACCTAGAGTTTGAAGATGCATTCGCTACAGACTTCAATGAAAAAGGGAACTATCTCCGCATTTTAACCAAGCATCTGGAAGTTTTAACAGTTGATAAACGAGCCATGTACATTATGGCGCTTGAGATTGCAAAGGTGATTGATGGGCAAATTAGCGAGGATAATAAGAAGACATGGCTAACAGTCGAGGAGTTTAGGAAAAAGCGCGAGGTTATTCTATCTCTAACTTTTGAAGAAGCAAATGAACTAAGTTTGACTGAAATTCAAACGATGGATGTGGTAGACGACCCTCTTTGGGAGGAAGAAGCCAATCGTCGAAAAGAATATATACTAGCACATGGAGGCGATATCTCAGATTTATGAGACTATACATCAAAAGTGATTTTAAGAAAAAAATAACCTTTACGACAAGAGAACTTGTTTGGAAGATGTGGTTTAAAGAACGAAATGGCAAGAAAATAAGTTACTCCAACGTTGGTGATGATGAGATGCTGCAAGATGATTTTTATTTCGGAGCAGAGTTGCGCAAATGGGCTTCAGTTGACGAAAGATGGGATAAGGCTCCTTTTATAATTCCGAGCAATCCTTGGTTGTCCTTGCAATATGAAGATATTGAACTTGAATTTGAACATGCCTTTTATTTCCGATGACCGCGAAAAGGGGGAGTTTCTTCGAATTGCCTCAACTCATGTAGATATTTTGACGATTGACAAACGTGCTTTATACATTATGGCAACTGAAGTAGCATCTGCCATTGATGGTCAAATTAGCGAAGACGGCAAGCAAAGTTGGCTAAGTGTAGAAGAATTTAAGGAATATCACAAGGATGTTCTTTCACTGACTTATGATGAAGCTGTTGAAGTCAGTTTGGAAGAATTAAAGACAATGGTACCGGTAAGAGATCCTCTATGGGAAGAGGAGGAGCGGCTTCGAGAAGAATACATCAAAATCCATGGCGAACGTGTTTATGACGACGAGGAAGACGAATGAGACTCTATATCAAAAGTGATTTTAAGAAAAAAATAACCTTTACGACAAGAGAGTTGCTCTGGAAAATGTGGTTTAAGGAATGGCAGGGTCATCCTATTACATACTCAAACGTTGGTGATGATGAGATGTTGCAAGACGATTTTTACTTTGTAGTAAGCTTTGATAAATGGCGTTTTTGTGACTCAAGATGGGATAGTATCCCCTCTTATGATTTAAACAATCCGTGGAATTCCTATAAATATGAAAATATATCCCTTGAATTTGAAAAAACTTTCATTACAGAGTGGAGAGAACGTGGGGATTATTTACGTATCGCAACTTCTCATACAGATGTTTTAACAGTTGATAAACGTGCGATGTATATTATGGCAGTCGAGGTTGCTGGTGCAATTGATGGAAAAATTAGTTCGGACGGCAAACAGACTTGGATAGATGTAGAGACTTTTAAGGAGTTGCACAAGGATATATTATCCCTAACCTACGATCAAGCAACTGAAATCAGTGTGGAGGAACTGAAAAGTTTGAAACCTGTAGAAGATCCTTTGTGGGATGAAGAAGAACGACTTCGTGAGGAATACATCAAAATCCATGGTGAACGTGTTTATGACGACGAGGAAGAAGATTGAGAATTTATATCAAAGGTGATTATAATAGAAAAGTGCCTTTTGGATACAGAGAACTTGCATGGAAAATGTGGTTCAAGGAACGGAAAGGTCAAAAAATAAGTTTCTCACATGTCGGAGATGATGAGATGCTACAAGATGACTTCTATCTATCTTTACGGTTAGATAAGTGGGGAGCAAGTGGCTCTCGTTGGAAAGAGGTCAAGGTTAAAGGTGGCAGTGCAATTAATTCCCAAATATATGAAAATATTGATTTGGATTATGCAGGAAGTTATGAAAGTGACGGTAGAGAAAAGGGAAAATATCTAAGAATCGCTTCGAATTATCTAGATGTATTAACAGTTGATAAACGAGCTTTGTATATAATGGCACTCGAAATTGCGACTGCGATTGATGGGAAAATTAGTGAAGATGATAAGAAAACATGGCTAACAGTCGAGGAATTCAAGGAAAAGCACCAAGATATCTTATCTCTAACTTTTGATGAAGCGAATGAAATGAGTCTGGAGGAAATTCAGACGATTGATGCTATTGATGATCCCATCTGGGAAGAATTAGATCGAAAACGTGAGGAATACATCAAAATCCATGGCGAACGTGTTTATGACGATGAGGAAGAAGATTGAGAATTTATATTAAAGGTGACTATACAAAAGAAATCCCGTTTGATTACTTAAAACTAGCAAAGAGAATGTGGTTTGGGGAAAAAGATGGAATAGAACCTGACTTGTCGTATGCAGGGTATCTAGATTTACCAATCGAGAAACTTTCTATCCACTTAAAATTAAATAAGTGGATGCATGATAATAGATGGAGTAATGTTCAGATTAAGGAAGGGATAAAATATGATTTTTTATCCCATAAATATGAAGATATAGAGCTAGACTACGAAGATGCTATGATGTCGGACTTTCGTGAGAAAGGTGAATGTTTAAGAATCGCTACTAAGCACCTTGAACTCCTAACCGTTGATAAACGTGCTTTCTATATTATGGCGATAGAAATTGCGACTGCCATTGAGGGTCAAATCAGCGAAGATGACAAAGAGAGCTGGTTAAGTGTGGAGCAATTTAAAAATCGGCATGAAGCTATTCTTTCGATGAGTTATGAACAGGCTAATAAGCTGAGTCTGGAGGAAATTCCATTTATGGATGATGTGAGAGACCCGGTTTGGGCAGAAGATGACCGCAGAAATGAAGAATACATCCGAATCCATGGAGAAGTGGAGTTGGATGACGAGGACGACGAGTGAAACTGTATCTTAAAGGTAACTACGAAACTAACATCTATCAAGCCTGTATGGAATATCCTTGGAAAATGTGGTTCAAGGAACGTAAGGGAGTGCAGGTTGAGTTTCTTATGCACGTGATGATGACTTCTATTTTAGTGTTAGTTTGGATAAATTTTCTTCAAATGATGAGCGTTGGGGTATGGCTGATTTTAGAGTAGGCAACGATCCTTGGGCGACTTTTAAGCGTGAAAATATAAATTTAAATTTTGAAGATTCCTATGAAAGCGATGGACGAGAAAAAGGAGACTATCTACGAATCATCACGACTCATAAGGATATTCTAACTGTTGATAAGCGAGCTCTCTATATCCTGGCGATTGAAGTGGCAACTGCAATTGACGGTCACATCAGCGAAGATGACAAGGAAACATGGCTGAGTATTGAAGAATTTAAAACAAAACATGCAGATTTGTTGCATTTGACCTACAATGAAGCGGTTGACATTAGCTTGAAAGAGATAGAAGTAATGAAAGCTGTTGATGAGCCACTCTGGGAAGAATTGGATCGAAAGCGTGAAGAGTATATCCGAATTCATGGAGAAGTGGAGTTGGATGACGAGGAAGAATAAGAAATTCCACTTCAACCAGTAAGCTCTCAGTTACAGCTGAGGGCTTTTTGATTTCACATTGACTTTTGCAAGCCTTTCACTACAATAGAACTACAGAAAAGGAGGCGGACATGAACTATATTGAGTTTGCTGAAAATGAGCGTCTGTCCACGATTGTCCTTGGGATGATGCGGATCAGTCAGATGAGTGAAGACGAGGTGGAGGCCTTGGTGGAGGCAGCCTTATCGATTGGGATCAACACTTTTGATCTGGCAGATATCTATGGCGATGGCCAGTGTGAGGTCCTGCTGGGCGAGGTTCTCAAGCGCCGTCCGGATCTTCGGGACCAGATGTGGATCCAGTCCAAGTGTGGCATTCGCAAAGACGGCTTTACCTATTTTGATTTTTCCAAAGATTATATTTTGGATTCCGTCGATGGCATTCTCAATCGTCTGCAGATCGAGCGCTTAGATAGTCTCCTCCTTCACCGACCGGATGCCCTCATGGAGCCTGAAGAGGTGGCGGAAGCTTTTGATCACATGGAGCAAGCTGGCAAGGTCCGTCATTTTGGGGTATCCAATCAAAACCCCATGATGATGGAATTGCTTAAGACAGCTGTCAAACAACCTCTCAAGGTCAACCAGTTGCAGTTGAGTGCCGCCTTTACACCGAGCTTTGAGGCTGGTTTTCATGTCAATATGGAAGGGCCTAAAGCAGCCGTGCGAGATGGCAGTGTCTTTGAGTATTGCCGCTTAACTGATACGGTGATTCAGGCCTGGTCTGTCCTCCAGCATGGCTATTTCAAGGGGAATTTTGTCGGCAAAGAAGAGTTTGCGGCCCTCAATCATGTCCTTAATGACTTGGCGAAAAAATACCAAGTCACACCGACAGCTATCGCTCTCGCTTGGGTCCTTCGCTACCCAGGTAAGATGCAGGCCGTCATTGGAACAACCAAACCCCTGCATGTCCTTGAAGCAGGGAAAGCAGCAACAGTCACCCTAACGCGCAAGGAATGGTACCAAATCTACTTGGCTGCAGGGAATGATTTGCCTTAGAATCTTGTTAGTAAACCAGATTCCACTCCTATCAGTGGGCTGGTTTTTTGTTTGGTAGTTTTCAGATTTTTCTTGACAAGTCTTTCTTTTTTATGGTATTCTTTATGCAACAAGTGTTGCGCAACGAATGTTGCGTGAAAGGAGTCTTATGCCACCCAAGGTTAAATTTAGTAAAGAGGCTATCATTGGGGCAGCTTTACAATTGGTGAGAGAAGAGGGAATGGCTAGTTTAACTGCTCGAGCATTAGCGGAGAAACTGGGAGCCACACCGAGAGTCATTTTTGGGCAATTTGCCAATATGGCTAAGTTACAGGCAGAGGTTATTGGTGCTGCGGAGATGGTGGTGGTGGAGTATATTCGCAAGGCCTTAGAAGATGAAAAGCCTTTCCGATCTGTCGGGGTTGCTTATATCCTCTTCGCCTCAAAAGAACCCCAACTCTTTCAATTGCTTTTCCAAAATCCTAGCAAAGAGCCGATTCGTCGCTTTCAAGATTTTCTTCCCATGAAGGATCATAGTTACCAATTGATTCTGGATTCGATTGTCGCAGACTATCCTTTGACTGTAGAGGAGGCTAGTCGCTTGTACCAGCATCTATTTATCTACTCGCACGGGATGGCTTCAATGGTTGCTTCTGGCATTTATCAGTTCGGCATGGAAGAAGTGATTGGATTACTGACAGAGGTTTGTCAATCTCTCATCAAAGAAATGGTAGGAAAGAAATGATTCAACTAAAAAATGTGCACAAAAGCTACGGCCAAACCAAGGTTTTAAAGGGGATTGACTTGCAGATTCAAGACCAGGATGATGTGGTTATCCTCGGTCCTTCTGGATCAGGGAAATCAACTCTCTTAAATGTGCTGTCAGGATTAGAAAAGGTAGACGAGGGGCATATCCTCATTCAAGGACAAGATTTATCGCAACTCACGGATGCTCAATTGACGGCCTTTAGACGGGAGAAGATTGCCTTTATTTTCCAGCAGTATTATCTATTGCCTAATCTAACGGTCAGACAAAATGTAAAAATGGGTGCTGACCTGGCAAACAATCATGATTTTTTGCAGATCATCGAGGATTTGGGGCTTGGCGATAAGCTGGACAAGTATCCGAGTGAATTGTCGGGTGGGGAACAGCAGAGAGTCTCCATTGCTCGGGCCTTGGCCAAAAAGCCAGAGATTCTCTTCTTGGATGAGCCGACGGGTGCCCTCGATGAAGAAACAGGGCGCAAGATTCTCGACTATATCTGGGAACTGAAGGAAAAGCTGGGCTTTACCCTCATCATGGTGACGCACAACCAAAATATTGCGGATATGGCCAGAACCATCATTCGTGTCAATAGTGGCAAGATTACCCAAGTTGTGACCAATGATCAACCTCAGACTGCTTATGAGATTGGATGGTAAGCCATGTTTTCAGTAAAAGATATTCGAAAATTAGTTGTCGTCAGTATCATTGGGGCCTGTGCGGTCTTTGTGGCCAATCTCTTCTTGAATTTTTACCTGGATATCGAGCAGTTGGAGATTTCTAAAACCAATCCCATGATTCAGACCTACTATGATGCCCAGGTATCGCTTTCTTGGATGGTGGCCATGGTCAGTGGGGTCGTCTTGTCCTTGACGTCGATCCTTCTCATGTGTTTTTATATCAAACAATTTGTCGATGACCACAAGGAACAATTAGGGATATTAAAGGCTTTGGGATACAGCAATGGCCAGTTGGCTAAACGATTTTGGGCCTTTGGACTTAGTTTTGGAGCTGGAGCGCTTCTTGGCTATTTCGCTTCTTTTCTTATGATGGGTCATTTTTATGACTTTCGCAATGAGAAGGGGATTCTGCCAGACATTACCATTCATTTTCATTGGCAACTCTTAGTTGTTTTGGTGATGCTACCAACGATTTTCTTTATGGTCCTTGCGATTGGCTATGCTAGAAGACAACTACAAACGCCGGCTCTTCGCCTATTGAAAAAATCTCCAACACCGAATAAAGTCAAAAGGAGAAAAAGGGCTCCTAAGAAAGAGAAATCCTTCCTAAAAGAGCTGTCTTCGTCGCTGATTTGGGGGAGAAAATCGATCTTGTTTTTTGTGGTCTTTGGCTCCATGTGTTTTGCGGCCATGGTTCAATTGTCTTTTGGCCTAAGGGACTATACTGATGACATCATCCAAACCATGATGATTATGATTGGTTTGATCCTTTCTTTCTCGATCCTCTTTTTGTCATTGGGAATTGTGGTCTCAGAAAGTCGCGAAACCTTGGCTCTTATGAAGGCTTTTGGCTACACCGATCGTGAATGCCAAAGTCATATTCTCGCTCCCTATCGTTTCTGGGCTTATCTAGGATTTGCCCTTGGGACGGCTTATCAATACGGCATCATGGAAATTTTGATTGGTGTGATCAAAGACACCGTTCCTGAAAAGATTGAGCATAACTTTGATTGGAACGTTTGCTTCTGGACCCTGCTCGGTTTTGCTGTGATTTATGAAAGCCTCTTTTATCTCTCCAACAGAAACTCCAAAAACAAACCATCAAAGAAGTACTCTTAGCAGAATGATCAGAAAAGGTTGGTTTTCCCAGCCTTTTTCTTGTAGAATCATTGACAAGGGAGGGCTTTTCCGCTATTCTAAGGGAATGAAAGAAAAGGAAAGGGACGGAGATGAAACGGAGTTACTGGCAGGACCTGAAGGGGGCCTTTTACTTAATCTGGCGCAATAAATGGTCCTTTATTGCGATTGGGATTTTGCTACAATTTGTCGTTGGCATTGGGGCTGCGGCCTTGACTTGGCTCTTTCAACTGGCAGTCTTGCTTGCGGGTCAGGCCAATATCGATAAGAAAAACTTGGTCTCTGTCATGAGCCATCCCTTGAGCTTGCTGGCTCTTTTGGTCTTTATCATGGTTTTTGCCTTCTTGTTTATGCTAGAGATGCGGACCCTGATTTAGGTCATTTACCTATCGCGAACCGATCGGCACTTGTCCTTTAAAAAGGTGCTAGGCCAATCATTTGGTCGCTTGAAGGATCTAGCGGGGAGAAACCTGCTTTACTTTCTGCTTTATCTCCTTTTGACCTTGCCTGTCGCAGGGGTCTTGATTGGATCGACCCTGACAGATGGGCTTTTTATCCCAACCTTTATCACAGGAGAGTTTGAAAAGACTACGATGGGCTCCATCGGGCTCTTTGTGGTGCAGTTGACCTTTATCTATCTCAATCTTCGCCTCATCTATACGGTCCCCAACCTCGTGGTGGAGGAATTGCCATTTGGGCGTGCCTTGAAAAAAAGTTGGTCCATGACCAAAAGAGGAGGCTTTCGTCTCTTATGGAGAATTCTGTCCTTTGAGTTTCTCTTAACCTTTCTAGGGATTTTATTGATCTTGGGTCTGGTCTTTACCTTGACCGTAATCGATAAAGAAGGTCAGTATTTCTGGGTGGAGACCATCTTTTTGGTCTTGATTCGGACCTTCCTGTTCATATTCACAGTCTTGACAAAGGTGGGATCGCTCGGCATCATCTTGGATTCTGCATGGGAAGTACCGAGCCGTTCGGTCATGCACTCGAAAGGCAGTCGAAAGATGAAGGGGCTCTTTGTTCTGACAGTGGTCTTTCTCGTGCTGCAATCGGGGATTTCAGCTTTTGAACTGGCAACCCTAAAAGTCAATGATCAGATCAAGCTCATCGCCCATCGTGGCGATGTCTCTAAAGGGGTAGAAAATTCCCTGGAAGCCCTAGAAGCAGCAGCCAAAGAAAAGGCAGCTTATGCGGAAATGGATATTCTTCTTACCAAGGACCATCAATTTGTTGTCATGCATGACTACAACCTCAAGCGCCTGGCTGGGGTTGAAAAGGACGTGAAAGACATGACCCTAGCTGAGGTGCAAGGCCTTAAGATTCAACAGGATGGTCACACGAGTCATATCCCTTCTTTTGAAGAATATGTCAAACGGGCCAAAGAATTGAACATGAAGCTTTTGGTAGAGCTTAAGCCCCATGGTGGAGAGCCTGCTAATTATGTGGATCTCTTCGTGCATAAGATGCGGGAGCTGGGGGTTGAAAAAGACTATCCGGCCATGTCTTTGGATCTGTCGGTCATAGAAAAGGTCGAGAAAAAAGCTCCTGAGATCAAGACCGGCTACGTCATTCCCATTCAATTCGGCCGCTTTCAAAACGATTCGGTCGACTTCTTTGCGATTGAAGACTTTTCTTATCAGGAGGATTTGGTGACCCAGGCCCATGAGATGAAAAAAGAGCTCTATGTCTGGACCATCAATGATAAGCAGAAGTTGACCAAGTATTTGCAACAACCCATTGATGGCTTGATTACGGATGAATTGACAGAGGCACAAAGACTGAAAAAGGATTTGAAACAAAACAAGTCTTACTTTGATCGTTTCTTGAATCTCGTTGCTACGTCCAAGGAAGAATAAGAGGCACTCTGCTTTAAAGGTTTCCCAAAATAGGAGAAGCCTTTTTAGCTGACTTAAATCTTGCTTTTTTTGTGAAATTAGTATACAATGATACTTAATTAGTATACATGCGTAATCCCTAGGGTCTTTCCCTCAGGGAATTTTGTGTGTTTTGACCTATTTTTCAGTGGAAAAAAGCTTTGCTTCTACTGCAGAAAAAAGTATGAAAAACTATGGAGGTAATAATGATTCGATCCTTAATTTCCGAGATCAAAGAATTCAAGAAGCCATCGATTTTGGCTTCCTTGTTCATGGTCTTTGAAGTCATGTTTGAGATTTCGATTCCCTTTGTCATGGCGAGTCTTTTGGACCAAGGTGTTCAACAAAGAAACATGAACAATATTTTGTTTTACGGTGGGCTCATGCTGGTCTGTGCCTTTTGCTCCCTCTTTTGTGGGATGCAGTCTGCCCGTTATGGCGCCTATGCATCGGCTGGTTTTGCTAAAAACCTTCGTCGGGCCATTTTCAAAAAGGTTCAAACCTTCTCATTTGAGAATATTGATCAGTTCTCATCAGGTGGGTTAGTCACTCGGATGATGACGGACGTGACCAATGTGCAAAATGCCTATCAAATGGTGATCCGGATCTGTGTACGGGCACCGCTCAATTTGATCTTTGCCATTGTGGCTTGTTTCTTGATCAATCCAGAAATGGCCATGATCTTTGTCTATGTGACCATCTTTTTGGCAGCTGTCTTAAGCATCATCATGAAGATTGTTTATCCACTCTTCACAGAAGTATTTGAAGCTTATGACAATCTCAACAACAGCATTCAAGAAAATATCACCAATATGCGGGTGGTGAAGTCTTACGTTAAGGAAGCAGATGAAACGGTTAAATTCAAGAAGGCTTCGCGTTTGATTTATAACATGTTTATGAAGGCTATCCGTGTCGTTGTCTTGAGTAGCCCAGCTATGATGCTTTCCATGTATGCTTCTTTCCTTTTGATTTCTTGGATCGGGGCTCATCTGATCGTTGGTGGCCAACTGTCTACTGGGAATTTGACCTCCATGTTTAGCTACACCATGACCATTCTCATGTCGCTGATGATGTTTATGATGATTTTTGTCATGTTGTCAATTTCCATGGCCTCAGTCGAGCGGATCAATGAAGTCTTGACGACCAAAGCGACCATTGTCTCTCCGGAAAATGGAATTAAAGAAGTCGCAGATGGATCCATCAACTTTGAGGATGTGACTTTTGCCTATACCGATGAAAATGGGGATAAGACCCATGTCTTGCAAGGCATTAATCTTTCCATTCGTTCAGGGGAAGTGATTGGGATCTTGGGAGGAACAGGATCAGGGAAATCAAGCTTGGTTCAGTTGATTCCTCGTCTCTATGATGTCGAGTCTGGTCGGGTGACAGTAGCAGGGCCACGATGTCAAAGAATACGATCTGGATTCCCTTCGTAAGCAAGTGGCCATGGTTCTTCAGACCAATGTCCTTTTTCTCTGGTACGATTAAAGAAAATATGCGCTGGGGAAATAAGGATGCGACGGATGAAGAGATCATCGCAGCTTGTAAGATTGCGCAAGCCGATGAATTTATTCAAGATTTCAAAGAGGGCTATGACACTATGATTGAGCGTGGGGATCCAATGTCTCAGGTGGCCAACGCCAGCGTCTCTGTATCGCGCGTGCTCTTCTCATGAATCCGAAGATCTTGATCTTGGATGATTCGACTTCAGCGGTCGACACCAAGACAGATAGTTTGATCCGTCAAGGATTGGCAACCAGCTTGAAAGAGACTACCAAAATCATCATTGGTCAACGGATTTCCTCTATTCAAGATGCAGATCGCATCATCGTGATGAATGATGGCCAAATCGATGCGATCGGTCGTCACGAGGAATTGCTTGCGACCAATGCCATCTACCAAGAAGTATATGAAATGCAAACACAAGGGAAAGGAGAAGCAGATGAAAACTAAGAAAAAAGCAAATCTAGGCTCTATCCTTCGCCTGCTCGACTTCCTTTGGAAAAACTACAAGGTATCCTTGATTGTTTCCTTTATCTTAATCATTCTATCGTCTCTTGCGACGGTCAATGTAACAGCTTCGATTCAGTCCTTGGTCGACGTCTATGTGGAGCCCATGTTAACGTCAAACAGCCATGATTTCGGACCGCTCTTGTCCTTCTTGACACGGGTTGGTTTGATCTGTTTGATCGGGGTACTTGCCAACTATGGCTTTACCTTGATCATGGCGACCGTTTCACAAGACTCACTTAGAAGTCTTCGAAATCAGTTGTTTGCTCGCATGCAAAAACTGCCGGTACGTTACTTTGATACCCACCAACACGGGGACATCATGTCTATCTATACCAATGATATTGATGCCCTTCGCCAAGCGATTGAACAATCCATTCCGCAACTCTTATCCTCAGCGATTACCATCCTTGGGGTAACGATTACTATGCTGACGGTTAGTCCACTCTTGTTCTTGATTGTTCTTTTCATGGTCATCGTCATGGTCTTTATCATCAAGGATGTTTCTGGCAAGTCAGGTCGTTACTTCGGGGCCCAACAAAAGAACTTGGGGATTGAGAACGGCTTTATTGAAGAAATGATGTCTGGTCAAAAAGTGGTTAAGGCCTTTGTGCATGAAAGAGAAAGCATTGAGGATTTTGATCGGATCAATGATCAACTCTTTGAATCTTCCTACCAGGCCAACCGCTATGCCAATGTCCTCATGCCAATTCTTGGGAACTTGGGAAATGTTTCCCTTTGTTCTGACAGCCTTGATCGGTGGGCTCTTTGCGCTAAACGGCGTCGGTGGTTTAACCATTGGTGGTCTTATGGCCTTTCTGCAATTGAACCGTTCCTTCACAGGTCCCATTGCCCAGGTCTCTCAACAATTGAACTTTGTCCTAATGGCCTTGGCTGGTGGAGATCGTGTCTTTGATCTTTTGGATGAAGAAGAAGAAGTCGACCAAGGAAAAGTGACGCTGGTCAATTATGAACTGGTCGATGGAGAAATGGTCGAAACCGATCAGAAAACCAACAAATGGGCTTGGAAACACCCACGTCCAAATGGGGATTACCAGCTTGTGAAGATGGTCGGAAATGTGGTCTTTGATGATGTTGATTTCTCTTATGATGGGAAGAAACAAATCCTTCATGGCATCAACTTGTACGCGGATAAGGGTCAAAAAGTGGCCTTTGTCGGAGCGACTGGTGCAGGAAAGACAACCATCACCAACTTGATCAACCGCTTCTATGACATCCAGTCAGGAATGATCACCTATGATGGAATCGATATTAAATTGATTGAGAAAGATTCTCTGCGTCGTTCCCTCGGAATCGTTCTTCAAGATACCCACTTATTCACTGGTACGATTGCGGAAAACATCGCTTATGGCCGTGCTGATGCAACACGGGAAGAAATCCTTGAAGCGGCTCGGATTGCCAATGTGGATTCCTTTGTCAAGCACTTGGATCAAGGCTATGAGACAGTCTTGACAGATGATGGGGCTGGCCTATCTAATGGTCAACGACAATTGATCGCCATTGCCCGTGCAGCCTAGCCAATGCGCCTGTTTTGATTCTGGACGAAGCGACGTCTTCTATTGACTCACGGACAGAGAAGATGGTGCAAGAAGGGATGGACCGCTTGATGGAAGGCCGGACAGTCTTTGTCATTGCCCACCGTCTATCGACAATTGTCAATTCCGATGTGATCATGGTGATGGACCACGGACGTATCATCGAACGAGGCAACCATGCTTCCTTGATGGCAGAACGTGGCACCTATTACCGCCTCTACACCGGTGGACTTGAAATTGATTAATAATAAAAAAAGCTTGAGCGTTGGCTCAGGCTTTTTTGGCTTATGGATAATGACTTCTTAGAAACTTTCCTTAGGTGAGTACGGACGTTAGGTGAAATTATCCAGTGGATGATTTCAGCAATCCAGGAAGTTCCATGACTAATTATTGAGCCCCTTCGCTCTTTAATTTCTGGGCTCAGGCTAAAACAGTTTCCCAAACTGTTTTACTCTCAAAATTCCTGAGTGCCTGAAACGTTATTGTTTCAGGCACTTTTCTCACAACGGAAAGTCTCGAAAATAAATAGCCATTCATCAAAAATCCTGACTACACTTTCAGGCTTTTTGCTTATTTCTCAAGTAATTCTTGGATCAAGTCTTCCATAGCAGCTGGTTCTGTTTTGGAGGAGAAGCGTTGGGCGACGTGGCCTTGTCGGTCGATGACAAATTTTGCGAAGTTCCATTCGATGCGTTTGCCTAGTGGCCCGGCAGCTTGGCTTTTAAGCCAGTCATAAAGAGGAAGGGCTTCTTTGCCATTGACCTTGGCTTTAGCGAATCGTGGGAAGGTGGTCTGGTAGTTGAGGCTACAGAAGCTATTGATTTCTTCTGCAGTTCCTGGTGCCTGCCCCATGAATTGGTTACAGGGAATGTCTAGGATTTCAAGCCCCTTTTCCTGGTAGCGCAGGTAGAGATCTTGCAGTCCTTGGTATTGCGGGGTCAAGCCACAGCCTGTTGCTGTATTGACCACAATGAGAACCTTACCTTGGTAGTGAGAAAGGGGAATCTCCTCCCCATTCTGGTTTTCTAAAGAAAAATCATAAATGCTGGTCATAGGTGGTATCCTTTCTATCTCTTAACTTTTATTGTAGCACAAATCTCCTAAAATTGGGCCAAGAGGAGCATGACTTCTTGCTTTAGTCCCTCCTGTGAAAATGATATAATAAGAAGATAACAAGCTCTTAAGAAAATGCCAAAAGGAGAACGGATCGGATGAAATTACTCTATACGGATGTTCGGACCCCCTTGACCCAGGTCCTGACACAAGAAGCCGTAGGGTTAGTAGAACAGGGCAAGCGTGTGTTTTACATTGCACCCAACTCTCTTTCCTTTGAAAAAGAAGCCAAGGTCTTGTCCTATTTAGAAGGTCAGGCTTCTTTTGCCATTACCGTCACGCGCTTTGCCCAAATGGCTCGTTATTTCATCCTGAATCAGGTTTTTGAGGAGCAACCCTTGGATGATATCGGTCTCGGCATGCTATTTTTTAAAGCTCTGTCCCAGATGAAGGAGCAGGATCTCAAAGTTTACGGGGCCCTGCGCAAGGATCCTCAGTTTATCCAGCAATTGGTCCAGCTCTATCATGAATTGCAGACGGCCCAGATGGATTTTACAGATTTAGAGTTGCTCGAGGAAGCTGAAAAAAGAGAGGACCTCTTGGCGATTTTTGAAGCGGTCTCTGAGATGCTGGTCCAGCACCGGTATGAATCCCAGTCCAAGATGGCCTTTTTCCTCAATCAGGTCGAAGAAGGGCAACTGGAAGAGCAATTAAAGGATGTGGCGATCGTCGTCGATGGCTTCACGCGTTTTTCTGCAGAAGAAGAGGCCTTGATCAGTCTCCTTCACCGAAAAGGAGTGGAGATTGTCATCGGGGTCTATGCCAGTGAAAAAGCTTATCGGGCAAGCTTTAGAGAGGGAAATCTTTACCAAGCCAGTGTTGACTTTCTCCTTCAGTTGGCAAAGACTTTTCAAGTTCAGCCTCAGTATTGTGGGCAAGCGATCGAAGACTCCTTTAGTCGTATTACCCGCATGCTAGAAGCGCGCTACGATTTTTCACAAGTGGAAAATGATCTCAAGGACCAAGATCGAACAGCGGTCCAACTCTGGCAAACCAACACGCAAAAGGAAGAGTTGGAATTTGTCGCCAAATCCATCCGTCAGCGTCTTCATGATGGGGCACGCTATCGGGATATTCGGGTCTTGTTAGGCGATGTAGAAGCTTATCAACTACAGCTCAAGACCATTTTTGACCAGTATCAGATTCCCTTTTACTTGGGACGAAGTGAGGCCATGGTCCACCATCCCTTGATTCAGGTCATTGAATCGCTAGGGCGGATCAAGCAGTTCAATTACCAGACAGAAGACGTCATCAATCTGTTAAAAACGGGTCTGTATAGTGATCTGACGCAAGCAGAAGTCGATGCTTTTGAGCAATACCTTCGCTTTGCGGAAGTAAAGGGTGCTACAAAATTTCACAAGCCTTTTACTAGCAATCGTCAGGGCAAGTTCAATCTAGAGGAGCTCAATGCCCTCCGGGAACGCGTCGTAGAATCTTTAGCTCCTTTCTTTTCACAGCGCAAACAAAAGGTGAACCGTCTCTTAACGGCCTTTACAGAGTTTCTGCAAGAGGCTCAGCTTTCTCAGAATCTACAAGCTTTGATCAAGGATCTAGCTTTGGAAGAGCAGGAGCGCTATGACCAGGTCTGGAAGACCTTCCTCCACGTCTTAGAAGAATTGAGTCTGGTTTTTGAGGACCAAGAACTGACAGTGGATGACTTTTCAGCTCTTGTCTTATCCGGCATGCAATTGTCACAATACCGGACAGTTCCTGCTACAGTCGATGTAGTGACCGTTCAGTCCTATGACTTGATTGAACCCTTGACAGCCCCTTATGTCTACGCGATCGGGCTGACCCAGGAACGTTTTCCAAAGATCGCGCAGAACACCTCGCTTCTCAGTGAAGAAGAACGACAACAGCTCAATGAGGCCACCCAAGAAGGAGCAGAGCTCCAGGTGGTGACCAGCGAAAATCTTAAGAAAAATCGCTTTGTGGCGGTTTCGCTACTCAATGCAGCGACCGAACAACTGGTCCTATCGGCCCCTAGCTTGGTCAATGAAACGGAAGATAGTGTCTCTCCTTACCTTCTAGAATTGGCCAAGGAGCCTATTGCCATCGAGTGGACGACCAAACAAGCGCAAGCTTCGAGTGATGACATCGGGACCTACCGAGCCCTCTTAGCGCGCGTGATCGAACTCCATCAAGAGGAGATCACGAGTGAGCTGTCTGCTGAAGAAGCCAGCTTTTGGGGTGTGGCCGTGCGGGTCTTGCGAAAGAAATTGCAAGCGGAAGGCATTCAGATTCCTCAGATTTCAACGGAATTGAAGAGTCGCCAGCTCCAGTCGGATACGCTTCAAGCGCTCTACCCAGAGGGCAAAGCCTTGACCTTATCTGCTTCTGCCTTGAATGAATACTACAAGCACCAGTATGCTTTTTATCTGCGCTATGTCTTGGGCTTACAAGAGGATGAGACGATCCGGCCAGACGCCCGCAGTCATGGGAATTTCTTGCATCGGATCTTTGAAAGGGTCTTAAAAGATAGCTCCGATCAAGCTTTTGATCAGCGCTTAAGCGAGGCGATTCGAGAAACCAGCCAAGAAGCAGAGTTCCAGCAATTGTATGGAGAAAATGGAGAGACCGAGTTTATTCGCAACTTGCTTCTTGATACCGCTAAAACAACGGGGCGTGTCCTCGCCCAGCAAAATGGCATCGAGACCATTGGTGAGGAGACCCTCTTTGGTGGAAGCACCCACACCTCTTATCCATTGTCCGATGGCAGGCTCTTACAGTTACGAGGCAAGGTGGATCGCATTGATCAATTGAGAGATCACGGAGCCCTCGGAGTCGTTGACTACAAGTCCAGTCTGACGCAATTCCACTATGACAAGTTCTTTAATGGCCTGAATTCTCAATTGCCAACCTATCTTTCTGCCATTCAGGATCTGAAGGAATACCAAGCGGAGCAAGGGATTTTCGGAGCCATGTATTTGGAAATGGGAGATCCCCTAGTAGATCTGAGAAAGACCAAGACAGTCGAGGACGCCATCAACCAAACTATGAAAAGTCAACAGTACAAGGGACTCTTTATGGCGGATCAGGCGCCTTATCTGGGCGAGGCCTATGATAAGAACAAGGCCATGATGCTGAGTAAGGAAGAGCTGGACCTGCTCCTCTTGTACAACGCTTATCTCTATAAAACAGCAGCAGAAGGGATTCTCAAAGGGCAATTTGCCATCAATCCCTATAGTGAAAATGGGCGCAATATCGCACCATATGTGGAGCAGTTTAAATCCATCACTGGATTTGAAGCCGATCGTCACCTCGGTCAGGCACGGTTCTTGACCAAACTAGACCAAAAAGGAATACGCGGTGAAAAGGTGAAAGCCGCTTGGATCGAGAAGATGAAGGAGGTCTTGAACAAATGATCAAACAAGCATTTGACAAGAGAAGAAATCAAGGCCCTTCAGGCCCAAGAGGCAGCTTCTACCAAAGAGCAAAAGCGGACACCTGAACAGATCGATGCCATCTATAGTTCGGGTACCAATATCCTGGTGTCGGCCTCTGCTGGATCAGGAAAGACCTTTGTCATGGTGCAGCGGATACTGGATCAGATGCAGCGTGGCATTTCGATTAAGGAGCTCTTTATTTCGACCTTTACGGTCAAGGCAGCAGGTGAGCTCAAGGAGCGTTTGGAAAGTGAACTTGGAAAAGCCTTGCAAGCGAGCGATGATCCAGAGCTCAAGCAACACCTGGCCCGTCAAATCGCAGATGTCGCCACCAGCGATATCGGAACCATGGACTCCTTTACCCAAAAGGTCCTAACGCGCTATGGCTATTTGCTTGGGTTGGCGCCTCAGTTTCGCATTTTACAAAATGCTAGTGAGCAACGCCTCTTACAAAATGAAGTCTTTCAAGCTGTTTTTGACCGCTATTACCAGGGGGAAAACCAAGAAGCCTTTGTCCAGATGGTCAAGAATTTCACCGGCCAGCGCAAAAATTTGACCTTGTTTAAAGAGCAGGTCTACCAGATCTATGACTTTCTTCAGTCGACCAGTGATCCGGAGAAATGGTTGGAGGAGCATTTCCTAAAAGGCTATGAGGAGACTGATTTTGAACAGGTGGAAGGCGATCTGATGGAGAGCATCCAGCAGGCTCTTTATGAAGCAGAAAGCTTTTTTGCCTTTCATTTGTCCAATGAGGGCCAAGCATTTGGCAAGGCCAAATATTTGGAAGCTGTAGAAGAGGTGCTCGATCAGATTGGAAGCCTGACAGGTCGCACCAATAAAAAGCAACTGACCTCTGTCCTAAAAGCTGTCGTCGCGATTAGTCGGGCTTCAAATGGGGGAGCTTTGACCAACAGAGCCCGTAAGGAAGAGTTGAAAGAGTTAGTCACAGCCTATAACCAGGATAAAACCATACATATCAATCGCCTCAGAGACTTGGAAAATCAGCTCTATCAGCTGGAATTTCAACAAACCTTCCACCAAGAAGAAGGCCCCATGCTCTCCTTGCTGCGGGACTTTATCAGAGACTTTGCTCGCGCTTACTTGGAGCGAAAAATCCAAGAAAAAGCTTATGAATTTGGGGATATCAGTCATTTTGCGATTCAAATTTTAGAGCAATTCCCAGAGGTGAGACAAGCCTTTCAAGAGCGCTATCATGAGGTCATGGTCGATGAGTACCAGGATACCAACCATACCCAAGAGCGGATGTTGGACTTGCTGTCAAATGGCCACAATCGCTTCATGGTGGGGGATATCAAGCAATCGATTTATCGCTTCCGTCAGGCAGATCCACAGATTTTCAATGATAAATTTAAGGCCTACCAAGAAGAAGGGGCGAAAGGGCGGTTGATCCTCCTCAAGGAAAATTTCCGGAGTCATGTGGAGGTATTGGACGCGACCAATGATGTCTTTCGCCATTTGATGGACGAAGAGGTAGGAGAGATTGACTACAATCAAACCCACTATCTAGTTGCAGGAAGCGACAAGCAGCGGATGGCATTGCCACAACATCGGGCTGAATTTTTGCTCTATGATGGTAGCCAAGACCAGGAAGAAAAGGCCGAAGACGAGGAAGTTGCTTCTGGACTCGAGACGGTTTCCAAGGGAGAAATTCTTCTAGTGATCAAAGAAATTTTACGCCTCCATCGGGTGGAAAAAGTAGCCTTTAAAGACATCACACTCTTGACCGCGACTCGAACGCGAAATGACGCGATTCTGGAAGCTTTTGACCAGTACCAGATTCCGATTGTGGCAGATAGCGGACAGGCGCATTATCTTGAGTCACTGGAAGTGATGGTCATGCTGGATACCTTGCGGACCATCAACAACCCCTTGCATGATTATCCCTTAGTAGCCCTCATGAAATCCCCCATGTTTGACTTTGATGAAGATGAGTTGGCACGGATTTCCTTACAGACGCTTCCAGAGCAAAAGCAAATGGCCTTCTACCACAAGGTCCAGTTAGCCCTTGAAAAGACTGCAGAGCATGCAAATCTGATTGATGCCAAGCTCTCAGCTAAAATCGAGAACTTCCTCAAGGTTTTATCTACTTGGCGGACTGCTGCTAAGACCTCTTCGCTCTATGATTTGTTGTGGAAAATCTATGAGGATCGCTATTACTATGACTATGTCGGTGCCCTTCCAAATGGAGCCCAGCGCCAGGCTAACCTCTATGCCTTGACGCTTCGAGCTAATGATTATGAAAAAGCCAGCTTTAAGGGCTTGTCGCGCTTCATTGCCATGATTGACAAGGTGATCGAAAATGAACACGATTTGGCCAGTGTCCCTCTTGCAGCACCAAAAGATGCCGTCCAGCTCATGACCGTCCATAAGAGTAAGGGGCTGGAATTCAAGTATGTCTTTATCCTCAATATGGACAAGGCCTTTAACCGTAAGGATCAATCGGGGCCAATCATTCTCAGTCGCCAAAAAGGGATTGGCTTTAAATATGTTGCGAGTCTTCCGGTTGAGACAGAAAATCCAGCTGCTCCAGAAACCATTCGCCTGCAGATCGAAACGCCTTGCTACCAACGCAATGTGGAAGAAACAAAACTGGCCACAATTTCTGAGCAGATGCGTCTTCTTTATGTCGCGATGACACGGGCCGAGCTCAAGCTCTATTTGGTCGGAAAAGGCCGGGAGGACAAACTGCGTGATACCGATTGGGGGACTAGTCGCAATGGCAAGCTTGATCCAGAAAAGCGAAAAGAATGGACCTCTTATCAGGACTGGCTTTTTGCCATTCAAGATGTGTTTACTAAGAATACCCTGGCCTATGACACGCGTTTTGTGACAGACGAAGATCTGACACCAGACCAGCTGGAACCCTTAGAGAAGGATTCCCGCCTGGATCAGCTCAAGGATGTCCGCCAGTCAGAGGATATTCGTCGGGCTTTAGATATCTTGGAAAATGTTGATCGGCTCAATCAGCTCTATGCTCCGGCCATTCATTTACCAAGTGTCCGTACTCCTAGTCAGATCAAGAAATTCTACGAGCCAGTCATGGATGCCAATGGCGTCCAGATCATGGATGCAAAGACTGTGACGCCTGAGTTTGAGCTTCCAACTTTTGGTCAAGAAAAAGCCGTGACAGGAGCCCAGGTCGGTAGTGCTATCCATGAACTCATGCAGCGCGTGCCTCTTAAAGAAGAAATCACGCTGGATACACTGCGTCAAGCCTTGGAGCAAGTCCAAGCAGAGCCAGCGGTCAAAGCCCGTATTAAGCTAGAGGCCATCCTTGCTTTCTATGAGACACCTTTGGGGACCTTGCTTCAAAAAGAAGCCTCTCGAGTCCGGCGCGAAGCTCCCTTTGCCATGCTGAAGAAAGATCCAGCCAGTGGTGAGGACTTCGTCGTGCGGGGGATCTTGGATGGTTATTTGGTGCTAGAAGACCGGATCCTACTTTTTGATTACAAGACGGATCACTACAAGGTCCCTAGTCAATTGGTCGAACGCTACCGGGATCAGCTCGATCTCTATGCAGAAGCTCTTCGTCGTTCTTATGGCAAAGAGCAAGTAGAAAAATACCTCGTGCTTCTAGGTGGTCCCCATCTAGAAGTGGTGAAAGTGGAGTAAATCATGGCAATTGCACAGAAAAACATCGAACGGATCCAAAGAATGGAAGGTTATTTGAATGACTATGCCAAGACTTTGGAAAAAACCAAAAAAGTAGTGGATCAGCTAAGAGAGCATCAAGAAAGCTATATCCAACTGCGCGATTATTATAGTAGTCAGGCCTATTTTGATGATTTGGACTTGTCCAATCAAGCTGACTTTCCAACAGATCTACCTTGTGGTGTCTTGTCCGAAGATGCCGTCTATGATTTGTTAGACGAGCATTTTCAGATGGGAGTGGAGCTCTTGGAGATCGCAACGAAGATGATCAAAGAACGGTGAAATTTCAATCTAATTTTCTTTGAACCACACAAAAAAAGCTCCGGTTTCCCGGGGCTTTTAGATTGAAGACAAATGTCATCATAGAAACTTTCCTCAGGTGAGTACGGACGTTAGGTGAAATTATCCAGTGGATGATTTCAGCAATCCAGGAAGTTCCATGACTTAGTTTTGAACCTAAAGTTTCAAAACTACCGAGTGCTAGAAACCATAGTGTTTCTAGCACTTTTCTCACGGCGGAAAGTTTCAGTATATGTTTGAATAAACATAATATATATCATTCTAATTCTTTTAGCATTACTTGTGTTAGCATATCGTGACAAACCCTACCAATAAGAGAAAATTTTCCAAAATGGACTTTTTCTTCAGCAAAAAAAGCTCCGGTTTTCCGGAGCTTTTTGAATGATTAGTGTGAGACACGGCGACGTGCTGCTTTTTTGCGGTTTTCTTCGATGAAAGCTGCTTTTTGTTCTTCTGGTTCGATTACTTTCTTCTTGAATGTGTAAACTGCACCTGCGACAGCAGCAACTGTACCAGCAACACCAGTAACAAAACCTTTACCAAATCCTTTAGCCATGAGAATTTCTCCTTTTCTGAACTTTAAATATTTATGTTATAATATATGGTAACGAAAAAACGTGAATTTTGCAAGGAAAAACGATGAAAACCAAGATAATTGTGATTGTGGGACCGACCGCTGTTGGAAAGACAGCTCTTGCGATCGATTTAGCACAAGCTCTCAATGGTGAAATCATTAGTGGCGATAGTCAACAAGTCTATCGCAAGCTGGATATTGGAACAGCCAAGGCGACACCAGAAGAGCAAGCTGCAGCTCCCCATCATTTGATCGATGTCCGGGAGGTGACCGAGTCTTACTCGGCTTTTGATTTTGTAAGAGAAGCTAAGGCTGCGATTGAGGATATCACAGCTCGAGGCAAGCTTCCTATCATTGCAGGTGGGACGGGTCTTTACATCCAAAGTCTGCTCGAAGGTTATCATCTAGGTGGTGAAGTTCCTCATGAAGAGATTCTGGCCTATCGCGCTCAATTGGACGTGCTGTCGGATGAAGACTTGTACCAAGAGTAGCGGAGCAAGGACTTGTGATTCCTCAGCTCAATCGCCGTCGGGCCATGCGGGCTCTTGAAATTGCGCATTTTGGGCAGGACCTCGCAAACGAAGAGACCGATTATGAACCCTATTTCATCTGTCTAGATGATGAACGGGCCTTGATCTATGAGCGCATCAATCGCCGAGTAGATCGCATGCTAGAGGAGGGCTTGCTGGATGAAGCTCGGTGGCTCTATGATGACCATCCGGAGGTTCAGGCAGCTAAAGGGATTGGCTACAAGGAACTCTTTCCTTACTTTAAGGGAGAGCAGAGCCTTGAGGAAGCCAGTGAGATCCTCAAGCGCAATACGCGGCGGTTTGCCAAAAGGCAGCTGACCTGGTTTCGAAATCGGATGGAAGTAAAATTTTACGCCATTTCTGCCCCCCACTTCAAGGAGCAGGTTCTTGCAGATGTAAAGGAGTTTTTACAGCATGATTGAAACAGAAAAAAAACAAGAACGCATCCTTTTGGTCGGTGTGGAACTTCAAGGTATGGACAATTTTGACATGTCAATGGAGGAGTTGGCGAGCCTGGCTAAAACAGCTGGTGGAGATGTTAGGGGCTCCTACACACAAAAGCGGGAGAAATACGATACCAAGACCTTTGTCGGCTCAGGAAAACTAGAAGAAATCGCTCAAATGGTCGAAGCAGATGAGATTACGACCGTGGTGGTCAATAACCGCTTGACCCCGCGTCAAAATGTCAACTTAGAAGAAATCCTTGGGGTCAAGGTCATTGACCGGATGCAGTTGATTTTAGATATCTTTGCCATGCGGGCTAGGAGTCATGAAGGGAAGTTGCAGGTGCACTTGGCCCAGCTCAAATACCTCTTGCCACGTCTTGTCGGTCAAGGGATCATGCTCAGCCGTCAGGCCGGGGGAATTGGTTCTCGTGGTCCAGGGGAAAGTCAGTTGGAGTTGAACCGCCGGAGCGTTCGCAATCAAATCACCGATATTGAGCGCCAGCTCAAGGCAGTTGAAAAGAACCGAGAAACCCTTCGTGAAAAACGCTTGGAATCACCTGTTTTCAAGATTGGTTTGATCGGCTATACCAATGCAGGAAAGTCGACCATTATGAATCAGCTGACCAGTAAGAGTCAGTATGAAGCCGATGAACTCTTTGCGACATTAGACGCAACAACTAAGAGCATCCATCTAACAGGCAATCTGCAAGTGACGCTGACTGATACGGTTGGCTTATCCAAGATCTACCAACAGAGTTGGTATCAAGCTTTAAGTCGACCTTGGAAGAAAGTAAGAATGTGGATCTCCTGGTCCATGTCATCGATGCGTCTGATCCCAATCATGAAGAGCATGAAAAGACCGTTCTTTCGATCATGAAGGACCTGGATATGCTGGAGATCCCTCGCTTGACGCTTTACAACAAAGCAGACAAAGTTGCAGACTTTACACCAACCCAGACACCTTTTAGCTTGATTTCAGCGCGCTCTGAGACAGCCCGTGAAGATCTCCAGGCTTTGCTTCTAGAAAAACTGAGAGAACTCTTTGTTCCCTTTACCATTCGCGTTCCTTTTTCAAAATCTTATCGGACACATGATCTAGAAATGGTTGCGATCATTGACCAGCGCGAATTTGAAGAGGATGTCGAGGTCATTCAAGGCTATATCGCAGAGAAAAATAAGTGGAAGTTGGAAGAATTTTATGACGGATTACGTTGATTTAGCAATAAAATATGGAGGCTATACCAGCCTCGATCGGGTCTATCTGACCAATCTTTTAAGCACGATCCCTGAGGAATTGCGTCTCCGTGTGATTACGCCTCCCCCCAAGTGTAATCAACGCCTATTTCGCTGAGCTCTATCAAAAGAAGAGCCCCAAGGAGGCCATGGATTATTTCTTGGACTTGAGTCGGGTATTTGACTTATTCACAGTTCAGCAAAGCTTTGATGAACGAAAGCCCTTTATCCGCCTCAACTTATCAGGGAAGTCTTATGGCTTGGCTTACGTAAATGAAGTGTTAGCCTGTGTCTTTGCTGAACATCCAGCAGAGGATATCACCCCTGCCATTTTATTCGAAATTGCAGAGATCTTTCCACATTGTTTGGTCATTGAAAAAGATGGCAAGATCTGCTTGCAAGAGGCTGAACCAGAAGGGGTCACTAAAACAGAAGCCCTCTCAGCCCTAACTGACTTGATGACCTTGGAAGATGGACGCTTGAAACTGTCAGGATATAACCAAGAGGAGCTTCTCGAGCTAGCGCAAGCCTACCCAGGCAACCTTTCTTTCCGTTCAGAGAACCGGACGGCCATGATTTATATAGATAGAAAGTAGACAATGGACATTCAATTTTTAGGAACGGGAGCTGGGCAACCCTCAAAAGCCCGTAATGTATCGAGCCTAGCGCTCAAATTGCTGGACGAGATTAATGAAGTCTGGCTCTTTGATTGTGGCGAAGCGACACAGAATCAAATTTTAGAAACGACCATTCGTCCGCGAAAGGTTAGCAAGATCTTTATCACTCACCTACACGGAGACCATATTTTTGGTTTGCCAGGTTTCCTCTCTAGTCGGGCCTTTCAGGCCAATGAAGAGCAGACAGATCTGGATATCTATGGACCAGTAGGGATCAAATCCTTTGTGATGACTAGTCTTCGCGTATCAGGCTCTCGCCTGCCTTACCGCATTCATTTTCATGAATTCGATGAGCATTCTCTGGGCAAGATTTTAGAAACTGATAAATTCACAGTTTATGCGGAAGCTTTGGACCACACCATTTTTTGCGTGGGTTATCGGATCATGCAGAAGGACCTCGAAGGAACACTGGATGCGGACAAGCTCAAGGCAGCGGGCGTTCCATTTGGTCCGCTCTTTGGTCAGGTCAAAAATGGCCAAGATGTCACCCTGGAAGATGGGACTAAGATCATTGCAGCGGATTATATTTCAGCCCCTCGGCCTGGTAAGATTATCACGATCCTCGGAGATACCAGAAAGACTGATGCTAGCGTCCGCCTTGGAGTCAATGCGGATGTCCTCGTCCATGAGTCTACCTATGGCAAGGGCGATGAGAAGATTGCTAAGAAACACGGCCACTCGACCAATATGCAGGCGGCAGAAGTAGCGCGTGAAGCTGGAGCCAAGCGCCTTCTTTTGAACCACATCAGTGCTCGCTTCTTATCAAAAGACATCAGCCAATTGCGCAAGGATGCGTCCAGCATTTTTGAAAATGTCTATGTCGTCAAAGATTTGGAAGAAGTGGAGATCTAAGATGCGAACCATTCTCATAACAGGAGCAAGTGGAGGCTTGGCCCAAGAAATGGTCAAGCTCCTCCCTGAAGATCGGCTGATTCTCCTAGGCAGAAATCAAGAAAAACTGGAACAACTCTATGCCAGTCATCCTAAAGCTGAATGCATCGGGATCGATATCACTGATTCTTCAGCCGTCCAAGATTTGGTAGAAGAGCTCTATCAGCGCTATGGGCAGATCGATGTCTTGGTCAACAACGCAGGCTATGGGATTTTTGAAGAGTTTGACCAGATTACCAATGAGCAGATTCATGCCATGTTTGAGGTCAATACCTTTGCCCTCATGCAGTTTTCACGTTTGATGGGTGCGCACATGAAGGAAGCAGGCAAGGGGCACATTGTCAACATCGTCAGCATGGCGGGGCTCGTTGCAACAGCCAAATCAAGCCTTTATTCAGCTACTAAGTTTGCGGCCATTGGCTTCTCCAATGCCCTGCGGTTAGAACTGATGCACTTTGGTGTCCATGTGACGACGGTCAATCCAGGCCCCATTCGGACCACTTTCTTTGATCAGGCAGACCCAGACGGAAGCTATGTCAAAGCTGTGGACCGCTACATTTTGGAACCAGACTTTGTGGCTAAGAAGATTGTGAAGAACTTTGGAAAAGCAAAACGCGAGCTCAATTTGCCTTGGCTTTTGAACCTGACCCACAAGCTCTATACCCTTTTCCCACGCATCTCGGACAAGCTAGCTAGCAAGATGTTCAATTTCAAATAGGAGGAGATCGATGGCCGCAAATATTCAAGCCTATTTAGAAAACCTCCGCCAACCTTGGGGACAGATCTATTATGATATCCTTTTTGAACAATTAAAAGACATCAAGGGAAAACGGGTGCTTGATTTTGGCAGTGGCTTTGGACTGGTGGCCAACCACCTAGCGAAAGACAATGAGGTCCTTGCTGTGGAGCCAAACGAGGAAATGGTGGCCTTGCGGGCCCAGGACCATCCCTACCAGCAACTCGTTGGGAGTCTGGACCAAATAGAGAGCTTTGAAGATGCCAGCTTTGATGTCATCCTCTGTCACAATGTCTTGGAGTATGTAGAGGATCGCAAGGTGGTTCTCAAGGCATTCACCCGTCTCTTGAAACCAGGAGGCCTGCTCTCTATCGTCAAGCACAATGAGGTTGGCCGCGTCCTGCAGACCGTCGTCTTTGAAAATGATCCTCAGAAGGCGCTTGATCTCTTAGCCGGTCAAGACCTGGAAACCCACTCCATGGGCTTGGCACAGGCCTATGATCTAGATAGAGCAGTAGACGATCTAGCCCTCGAAGTTCAGGACTACCAAGGGATCCGTGTCTTTTATGCCTTGCAGGACAATCGCTTCAAGGGCCAAGAAGGCTGGCGAGAGTCTATGCTCAAGATGGAGCTATCTGTTTGCCAAGAGTCCCCTTACCGGGATATGGCCTTCTTCCAGCACTATAGGTTAAAAAGGAGTTAAGATGTTAGATTATAAAAAAGAAATTCCAGCGATGACAGACCTACTCGCACTCTACGGCTCGGTTGGTTGGACCAATTATACCAACAACCCAGCTATGTTGGAAGAAGCTGTCAAAGCCAGTCTCTGGCAGTTAGCCGTCTATGATGAGGACGAGCTCGTCGCCTACATTCGCTTAGTAGGAGATGGCCACTCTGTCCTTTTGGTCCAGGACCTCTTGGTGAGACCAGATCACCAGCGTCAAGGTATCGGAAGGAAACTCTTAACAGAGGCTTTAGCGACCTTCCCTACTGTCTATCAACGTCTCCTTGTCACAGAACGTAGCGAGAAAAATCTAGCTTTTTACCAGTCTCTCGGCTTTGTCGAACTTTCAGAGCAAGCCTGTACAGGGATGATTTATATGAAATAAGAGAGTGGGACAGAAATCGGTAATTCGTTAGAATTCGATTTCGTCGTCCCACCTCCGCACAGTCGAGTAGGGCTGTAAAAGCTGATGAAATCAGCGTAGTAGAGTCCACTCAACCACTGCGTCTTGCTCGACAATCCAAAAACAATTGAGAGGCTAGGACTTTTGTCCCAGCCTCTTATCTATTTGACTGACAAAAGGGGTGATTGATGGTAAAATGAGGAAGAGATTAGGAGGAGATGAAATGAAGAAGAAAATAAAATGGGGCCTTGTCTTATGTTCGGTACTTATACCAGTATGTTTGAGTGCCTGCAAACAAGGAACTGTAGAAAAACAAGGTTCTTCGAATAAAGAAGTACAGAAGAAAATCGATCGAAAAAACATTCATTTTGACAAGACAGGACCTGCAGCAACATTTGATTGGGATGCAAAGAACAGTATCAGATACATAACGTTTGAAAAACTTCCACAATATATGAGGTCAGATGATAGCGATGGTATTTCAATATATGGACAGCAACCGAATGAAGCCTCTCTATCTGAGGAAGGAAGGGTTCAAAAAGCTTTGCAGGTCGTTGAAGGAGTCTATGTAGATCAAAGTAGAATAGACACAGTAATCAAGGCCAATGGGGCAAAAAATCAAGAAGATATGTATACTCGACTCTGGAACGATTATATTATCCCTAAAATTGAAAAAAACAGTAGTACTTTTGATCCAAATACTTATGTGGAATATCTTGGTGAGAAGTACCCCCCTCAAAATATATGGTCCGATGTATTTGAAGCTCATGACGAATGCATTGAGCTTTGGAAAAAAATATGAGTTAAAGGGCTATGCAGTTAAGGGAAACAAAGTATTCATTCGCATTCAGGTACCAACTTACTTCCCAGAGCTTTTATCGAGAGGGAATAAATATTATAAAAATCCTAATGAGTCAGATTTCAATCAAGCCTTCTATGATTGGCTCGATGAATTCCATCAAAGGTATGCTGAAAAAGAAACAAATCGTGATGATCATATTTCCTATATCATGCTTTCAACAGTTTTACAACAGTTAGTTAACAAAAATTTCGAGGCAACCTCATTATCCGGTTATGCTGATAGTAAAACTTCGCCTACGGAATTCACGGTTGAAATGGAAGTGACAAATCAAGGTGATGTTCGAATTGATTTAAAAACTTGGCTATTCTCTTACAAATCCCTCAACAAATGAAGGGGGATAATCAGTATGGTAAGCAAGATGAGAATAATATCTTTTGGACCATCCCATCTGGAAATAATAGTGATGGACAAAAGGTAAAAGAAAAATTAAAGAATTTTAACCCAAAAAATCCTGTTAAAAGCTATGCGATTGGAGAGCCAGTTCTATTTGCTAATGGCTTAGAAGTTACACTGAATAGTGTAACAGACGATCCAAATTTGGATGTTCAGGATGATCAAGACCGTATCGATACAAAGAAAAAACAACATCGATTGATCGTCGAATTCACCCTATCAAATACAACACCTCTCAGTATTGAAAATACTCCAGATTATACAAATGTAGATCTCTATGATGGCCATGGCAAATCTGCTTATATGCTGAATAATACTTAAATTATAAACAGCCAACAGTCCTTGAAGCAGGAGAATCTGGTATATATAAAATTAACTATTTAACAGATGGGGATGGACCATTTACGGTTGTTTATGGTGATGCAAAATGGGTCGTTCAAAAATAGTCATGTCATATAATAGGAACTTCTCAATTATCATTAGAATTTTCAATCGGTTCATAGGTTGTTCAGATATGACTGCTGTAAAAAATTAATCGATTAGGTCGGATTTAGCAAGGAGGTCAGGCTATGAAGCCCAACTATTTCAAACTATTCGCAGGAATTCCACTTATTCTTTGTTTCTTTCTTCTTTCCAGTTGTAAGATCATGAAACCGAGTGATTATAAAAAGGCGAAGGAAGTAGTCAGCAGTGAGCTTGCTAAAGTTGGTCTGCATGGGGATGTGACCATAAACAAACTGGATTGGACTGCTTTGGAAATCCCAACCTATCATGTGTCTTATACCTACTCTGAGAAAACCTATGATGGACAAACAGTGACATTAGAAACGGATACGGTGTTTCATAATGATTGGACAGATACAACTAGTGACCATCTTCCAGAGTATAAGGAAGCGTACTTGAAGCAGCAATCTGTCCAAAAGAAGGAGAAGGAAATTGAGGGACAATTAAAGAAGCAATCTCTAAGTCTTCCTATTAGTTTCTTTGGTTTTTTATCTAACTCCAACCGTGATGAGAAGGAGCAAATTCTAGATAGTATCGCAAGTCAAAATCTCAAAGAAGGGAAAAAGGACTTTGCCGGTTACTATCAAATCCCTTTTCAGACCTTAATCGATCAAGAGTTAATCCGTATGACTATTTATATAGAGGATAGTGTATCCGTTAAGGAGCAAGACTTAAAAGCAGCAGCCAAAAAATTAGACGCTAGCAAACTACCGGATGGTGCCTATGATTTCTACTATTCCAAAGGTAGTTATGCTGATTCCATCAGTTACTCATTCAAAGTTAAAGATGGGAAAGTTATTTTTTATGAAGATCAAAAAGAGAGAGTAGAAGGCCAAAACTAAAGAAAGATCCTACGTATCCGATTAGAACGTTGGTCAATCTAATTATTCAGTATTTTATAGGGAGCCAGGACTTAACGTCTGGCTCCTTTATATTTGATTGAGATTTTACAAGGAAATTAGCTCTGAAGTCTATTTAATTTATAGGAAGAACAGGATAAAAAAGAGAACCTTTCGGTTCTCTCTATTTGTTTCAACTTCTATGAATGAGAGTAGAAGTTTCTTCGTTAGGGGATTGATAGAAGGAAGGACTGTTCCTAATGATACGATTAGTTATCAGTCAATTTCCGTTTGATTCCAACAGCACCTGCTAAGACAAGAATTCCGGAGAAGACAAGTCCAGATGCAACAACTTCACCTGTATTTGGAAGAAGCAGTTTGCGACCTCCCCCATTGTTTCCACCATTTGAACCTGGCGCACTTGGTGTCGTTGTGGTACCAGAATGATCAGGTTTATTTGGATTTTCTGAAGTAGATGAAGAAGTCTTAGGCTCTGCAGTAGTAGTAGTTGTTGTTGTTGTACTTTCCTCACTACTATTGTGATTTTCTGGCTCTTCTGGTGTTGTAGTTGGAGGAGTCTCAGGCGTAGTAGTTACAGTAGTCTTAGGCTCTTCTGTTGAAACAGTTGTATCAGGAGTCTCAGGCGTAGTAGTTACAGTAGTCTTAGGCTCTTCTGTTGAAACAGTTGTATCAGGAGTCTCAGGCGTAGTAGTTACAGTAGTCTTAGGCTCTTGAGTCGTAGTGGTTGTAGTTGTAGGCTCTTGAGTCGTAGTGGTTGTAGTTGTAGGCTCTTGAGTCGTAGTGGTTGTGGTTGTAGGCTCTTGAGTCGTAGTAGTTGTGGTTGTAGGCTCTTGAGTCGTAGTAGTTGTAGTTGTAGGCTCTTGAGTCGTAGTAGTTGTGGTTGTAGGCTCTTGAGTCGTAGTGGTTGTAGTTGTCGGCTCTTGAGTCGTAGTAGTTGTGGTTGTAGGCTCTTGAGTCGTAGTAGTTGTGGTTGTAGGCTCTTGAGTCGTAGTAGTTGTGGTTGTAGGCTCTTGAGTCGTAGTAGTTGTGGTTGTAGGCTCTTGAGTCGTAGTAGTTGTGGTTGTAGGCTCTTGAGTCGTAGTAGTTGTAGTAGTCGTAGTGGTTGTAGTTGTAGTTGTAGTTGGTTTATTTGATGTGTTGACCACTTTAATCACGTTGTCATCATCAATTTTCTCAACTTTAGAAGTGTAACCTTCTGGAGTGTTGGTTTCCACTACTGAGTACTCAATCTTCTTACCGTCTTTGATACCTGGCAATTTCGTAAATTCTGTTTTCCAGCCAGAAGCTTTTGTAAGGGTTTGTGTTAACCCATCCAAGGCTTTGCCGTCCGCATACAATTGAACAGTAATATCTTTACGGTCAGACTCTTCGTCACCAACCCATTCTTTTTGAACAGTGACAGTTTTATCACCGCTCACCCAGAATTTCAATTCAGTGTTGTTCCAGAATGCTGGGTCGGTTTGAGGTGTTGTGATTTCATCAGCTGTCAATGTAGCATTGTTGTCAACACGAATGGTTGTCTTAGGAATTAATGTTTGGTATTCAACGATCAATTCATCGCTAGAAGCTGTTTTAAAGACATCACTGACATCTGATAAATTCACGGTAAATCCATTGCCGTCCGCATCGAATTTCACATGTTTCCAGAAGTCCCAACCTGAAGCCACCACTTGTCCACCTTTTCTTAAAGTGAAGGATGGTTTCAAGTAAGTTCCCACAAAGAATTCATTTGCAGCGTGGTTTGCAGCAGGAGCAAAAGTGATTTTTGAGTAATCGACTGCTGGAGCTTGGATTTTATCTGATACAACAGGGTTTGTGAGGGCTTGTTTCTTACCATCTCCGTTGATACGGATAAACCATTTTGTTAGATAGTAGTCATCTCCAACATTCATCCATGCATAGTTTTCAGAAACATCCAATTTGAATGTCTTAGATACATAGTCACCTGTAAGGTTGTATTTATTCAAGACTGATTCAAATACGCCAGGACCGTCAGGACGTGTGATGACAACTGATTCAGAACCTACTTTTGAAGTAGCTGTTTTGTTACCAGGATTTCCTGGTGTGCTATCCCATTCTGCTTTGTATGAGAATCCACCTTTAACGTTTTGGTTCATGGACTCGATTGCTTTTTTAAAGGTAAAAGTAATCTTTTTGTTTGTCATCGAAATGGTTGCGACTTCAGCTCCATTTGCTTGGAGTGATTGAGTTGCAATTTCAGTGATATTAACACCTTCTGGAGCGTCAATAGTAAATGTATCACCGTCTTTAACTGATTTACCAGTTAAATCCCAGTCAAATGAAAAGGTAACCTTTTGTCCATTTGTTTGGGCCTTTAAGTTGGTGACGGTTGGTGAAACAGTGGCTGCGCTTACGGGTTTGATCACAGACAAGCCCAAGGCTACCACACCGATGATAGCTACAAATGCAACTATCTTTTTATAAAGAGATTTCAATTGGCCTCATTTCCTTTCTTCTGCCTGCCCTTTCCGAGGCTTTTCTATATAGTGATATATCCCAAAATAGAAAGGCTTCCAATTTCTACTCCATGAAACCAGCTGCCTCAGTTTAGGATAGATCGATGAATTATATGCTCCTCTTTATGCATTAAAAGAAAACAAACCCACCGACAAAATCAGTTCAAACCCTCTAACTACGTTTGTTTAGATAGAAAAACAAGGGAAATGACAAGCGTCATAATGTTAAAGTGATAATAAACGTTGCAAATTTTAACAGAATAATCATCCCATTGCATATTTAAAAGATTATTATCATCATTATTATATTCTTTTAGTATGATAAGTCAAGTTAAATGCAACAAAAATAATGAAAAATGTTGATTTTGGTTTTTGTATAAGTTGACCTTTTATTTCCCGCCATTTTTGGCTTTCATGATATAATATTCAGATAAGAAAAAGAGGAGACCAAAAGCTAGATGATCACTTCAAAATACGATTGGCAGTTAGCTTCGCCAAGTGCAGATGAGGCCTTTTTAGCCCTTGCCAAAAAAGCAGGCCTGGAAGCGTCCGTAGCAACCTTGCTGTATGAGCGTGGCATTCAGACCAAAGAGGATTTAGAAGACTTTTTAGAACCCAAGCTGGAGAAGCTACACGACCCTTATTTGCTCCATGATATGGACAAGGCAGTGGAGCGCATCCGACGGGCTATTGAAGATTATGAGCAGATCCTCATCTACGGAGACTATGACGCGGACGGGATGACCTCGGCCTCTATTATGAAGGAAACCTTGGAGCAGATGGGTGCAGAGGTGCAAGTCTACTTACCTAACCGCTTTACAGACGGCTACGGTCCCAATGAGAGTGTCTACAAATACTTTATCGAGCGGCAAGGCATTTCCCTGATTGTCACGGTGGACAATGGGGTCGCGGGCAATCAAGCCATTGCCATGGCCCAAGCGATGGGAGTCGATGTTATCGTGACGGATCACCACTCTATGCCAGAGGTTTTACCGGATGCATATGCGATCATTCATCCGGAGCATCCAGATGCGGATTATCCCTTCCATTATCTAGCAGGATGTGGTGTGGCCTTTAAGTTGGCCTGTGCCCTCTTAGAGGAAGTACCAGTCGATCTCTTAGACCTGGTAGCAATTGGGACCATTGCTGACATGGTCAGCCTGACAGATGAAAATCGGATCCTGGTCAAATACGGTCTGGGTGTTCTCCAACACACACAGCGCATGGGCTTGCAGGAGCTCCTGGAGATCGCAGGGATTCGTCCGGAGGATGTCAATGAAGAAACAGTTGGTTTTCAGATTGCTCCTCGTCTCAATGCCCTTGGTCGCCTGGATGATCCCAATCCGGCTATTGAACTCCTAACAGGATTTGACGATGAAGAGGCGCACGAGATTGCCCTCATGATTCATCAGAAGAATGAAGAACGTAAAAGAGATTGTCCAAGCTATCTATGACGAAGCTAAAACCATGGTCGATCCGAACTTGTCTGCCCAAGTCTTGGCCAAAGAAGGCTGGAATCCAGGGGTCCTTGGTATTGTAGCTGGTCGTTTGTTAGAAGAGCTTCATCAGCCGGTCGTTGTTTTAAGTATCGAAGATGGACGGGCTAAAGGAAGCGCTCGGAGTCCTGAGTCGGTCAATATCTTTGATGCCCTCGATCCCCACCGGTCGCTCTTTGTCGCCTTTGGCGGGCATGCCGGTGCAGCAGGGATGACCTTAGATGTGGACCAACTCCCTGCCTTGTCTCAGGCCCTTACGGATTACATTGCAGAACAAGAGATTGATCTCAGTAGCAAGTCTAGCTTAGCCATCGACGAGGAACTACATCTAACAGAACTAACGCTTGAGACCTTGAAAAGCTTTGATCGCTTGAGTCCTTTTGGCATGGACAATAAAAAGCCGGTCTTTCTGGTCCGTAATTTCAAGGTAGAAGGGGCACGCTCGATGGGAGCCGGCAATACCCACTTGAAACTCAAAATCTCTCAAGAAGATGCGACCTTTGAGGTGGTTGCCTTTGGCTTGGGAAGCTTAGAGGCAGAGTTTGCACAGGCGCAAGACCTAGAGCTAGCTGTGCAGTTGTCGGTCAACCAATGGAATGGCCAAACGACTCTCCAGCTCATGCTGGTTGATGCGCGTGTGGACGGCGTGCAACTCTTTAATATCCGCTCTAAAAATGCCAGCCTCCCCGCAGGTGTTCCCGTTCTTGATTTTACCCAAGAACTGCCAGATCTGACAGGGGCATCCGCTGTTGTAATTGGAAATATCCCTGAGGATTTAGAGCAACTACGGCAAATCTTCCAAGAGCATGATTTCCAGGCTGTCTATTTCAAAAATGAGATCGCCAAAGCCTACTATTTGACAGGATACGGTAGCAGGGACCAGTATGCCAAGCTCTATAAGACCATCTACCAGTACCCGGAATTCGATGTCCGCTACAAACTCAAAGACCTGGCGACCTATCTCAAGATTCAGCAGATCCTCTTGGTCAAAATGATTCAGATCTTCCAAGAGTTGGGCTTCGTGACCATTGAAAATGGCATCATGAAGGTTAATAAAGAAGCAGAAAAACGCGAAATCGCAGAAAGTAGCATCTACCAAAACCTCAAACAAACTGTGAAAGAGCAGGAGTTGATGGCCCTTGGAACAGTTCGTGAAATCTACGACTACCTGACAGGTCAGGCCTCATGAAAAAATACCTAAAAAAATTCCTCTGGCTCACTCCTATCCTACTTTTTTGTCTTTATTGGTTGGGAGTCTACCTGAGCTTGAAGACCCCCATGGAAGAAATTAACTACTCTGAAAATGGCGGCTGGATGCGCTATGTGATGTTTAAGCCATTTACAGAAACAATTGGAAATGATGGTATCTGGAAAGAAGATGAGGGATTTCAAACCTACCATTATTCAAAAGGAATTGTTGATGGAAACGAAGACTTGTCCGTGATGATGTTTAGAGGAACTCCCAACTGGACCTATATGTATGATTTTAAATTGGAAAAAGGTGTGACACTCGGATTTATATTTAAATACGACTCGTCAAAAAAGCTGTTTTTTCAGAAGGAGGTCTACCTTTCTAAAGAAGATACCACCTACGAGGGCCAGCAACTTCTTGATCAACTTGCCGCCTATGGAAAAGACCGTGCTTGGTTGAAAAAGCAAAGTAAGAAAGTCGCTGAACAATACATTCTTGGCACCTGGTTTAAGAATGGAAGTTCCCGTTATTCCTTGAAAAAGCTGGGTGATATGAAAATTGAGTACAACAAATTAATAGAAGGACAGTAAAAGGCTCTTCTAACAATTATTATCCCGCATCTTTCTCAGATGTGGGATATTTTAGTGTATATAAATATAATAGGAGATCAGTTACAATGAGGCTTAGATACTACTAACTAAGCTTTTTTTAATTATAAAAGCATGTTATAATACTTTCTAACTCAATGGAAAACTAAGAGTGATCTCTTAATAAATAATTATTTGGAGGAATTAAATGGTCTTAATACAATCAAATGCTATTTCAGCTGCAGATGCAATTAGTGAGCTGGTTTCAGTTGATACCAGTAATGTGCAAAATCAGCAAGTTTCATTTTCTTACACCCAAGAAATTACAGGAATGGAAAATGGAAAGGAGGTAACAAATTCAGTTCTTCAGGCTATTAGCGAATTTAGTCAAGCAGTTCTAATTCAAGCCAACAAGTTCCCTCAAATTGCTGCTGTAATTGAAAAGAGAGATATAGAGGAATCTCAAAGATGGAATCATTAAATAAAAAAATAGATAAGAGCGAAAAAGAGCGCTCTACTTTGACTCGAAAAATTATAGAACTTGAAGAAAAGGAAGATGATTTTAAATTATTACAGAAGCGCCATGAAAACAGAGTTCTTTATTTAGCTGAGCAATTTGAACAGCTGTCTTCTGATGTGGACTCATTACTAACAGAATCGGATATGTCAACACAATTTAGAATTCAGGAGTTAGAAAATAATCAAGAACTGCGTCGTCAAATGTCCGAATATGTGCAAATCCATTTTGATGACATAGAAAAATGGAGTCAATCGATCCGTCGAAATACGGATGAACAAAGAGATAAATTAATATCAGAAAGGAATCGATTGCCTTGGGTGTGAAATATAGTTCTTCAGAATCTAGTACATTAATTGATGCACTATCAAACAATATAGAAGTCGCAAATGAAATTACAGAAAGATTATCAAGTGGTTGCGCTTATTTGGTAAGTTCTTTGGAATCAGGTAAATTACAGGGAGCTGCGTATACTGCGGGTAAAGGACTTTTTACCGATATTATTATCCCTGCAATTACGAAAATCAAGGAAGCAGTGGATGATATTCAGATCGAGTTGAATTCATATAAAACAGCAAATGAACCTGTATCTCAATATGGAAATCTTGATTTAGAAGAATTAAAAGCTCTCAAAAAAAGTAAAGAAGACATGTTAACAGTTGTTAATGAACAGATTGCTGAGCATGAGAGTTTTTTTAATCAAATTAAAATATTTTAATTCCGATACCCATCGTGAGACTTCTCGTCAATTGACTGACTCAAAAAATAATCTAGAGTCAGAAATTCAGAGTGTGACAAAGAAAATTAATGAGTTGGAATTGTTTGTATCTCAAGTCGCATCATTTTTCTCAGACAGTTTAACTGTTCTTCAACTTGCTATTCAAGGAGCAAGTCAGTTAAGTCAAGTGATTGTTGATGCTAATGGTAATTACTATACAGATGGTCTAGATATGACTTGGGTTGATGAATTAAAGGCTCAGGAAATAGTAAGCGATTCCCCAAGTTTACAAGATCTGTCCCTAGAAGATGCCATGTTTGCACAGAACCTGATGGTGCAGTATGGATTTAACGAGCAGACGGCAAGGGAAATCATAAAAGTCAGAGATGGCATTGATAAAAAATTCCCAGATAAGTCTCAAGAGGAAAAAGATTACATACTTCTTAGGATTATTGGAAGCGCCTCATATACGGGATTTAAGTGGGATGAAACTGCGGGTTCTTTAGTTGATTATTTTTACTATGAAGAGTTAACAACTTATGGTGTTATGCATTTCGAGAAGAGCTTTGATGAAATTATGGATGAACTAGGATTAAGTAAAGAGGAGTCAAAACATCTTTACGATATGTTAAATGTACAACATATAGTATCTGGGACAGATGAAAAAAATTGGATTAGTATAATAAAGATAACTTAAAAAAATACAGTGAAAGAGGTTGTGAAAGATTATACAAATAATAAAAGTATATCGTCTGAAGAAGTTTATGATGTTGCAAAAAGTATGTATCAAAAAGCTGACTTTACTCATCAGTCTATCACAATGGCCACACATCTAAATCCTAGATGGTTTGTTTTAGCTGATATTTATGGTGGAAGAAAAAATGTTAAAGACTTATCAGGCTGGGAAGGTGATACTACTAGAAATGCGACCGATAAGGAGCCAATTATTGGAATTGATGATTATCTTGCAGACTTAGATTCTGTTAATATTGTAAAACGTATGACTTCGAATACTCAATCTTATACGCAAGCGATGAATGGTTACATGAGTGATCTGCAAAGCTCTCCAAATTTAAGAGAGAAAGAATTTAAACAAAATGTTGACTTGGAGGAAGTTAAATCAACTATTTTTACTAGTTTAGTACCAGATGAGATCTCTGGAAAAATAATTGCAGAAACAAGTGATGCAGTTCTTTATGAAACACCATCGGAAGAACAATCAATGGAATATCTGAAGGAACATGAAAAGTATAATTCATCCTACCTATTCATTGAAAGTTTGGAAAAAGAAGAAATGCAATATAAGAAAGATGAATAATGAAGCAAAAATTTAAATTATTTGTTTGGTTGATTCCCATCTTACTTTTTTGCCTTTATTGGCTGGGAATCTACCTGAGCCTCAAAAACCCCATGGAGGAGATCGCTTACTCTGAAAATGGTAGCTTGATGCGCTATGTGATGTTTAAACCTTATACAGAAACGATTGGAAGTGATCGCATCTGGAAGGAGGACGAGGGATTTCAAACTTATCCTTATTCAGATGAAATCGTTGGTGGAAAGGAGCATCTAGCTGTTACTATGTTTAGAGGCAATGCGGATTGGTTCTATATGTACAAATACAAATTAGATGAAAATACATCAGTAAATTTGATATTTGAATATAACGCCTCTAAAAAGATTTTTTACCAAAGCGACCTCTATTTGACAATTAATGAGACAAGCTACGAGGACCAGCAACTTCTTGATCACCTTGCCACCTATGGCAAAGACCGCACTTGGTTGAAAAAGCAAAGCAAGAAGGTCGCCGAACAAAACATCCTGGGTACTTGGTTTAAAAACGGAAGCTCCCGTTATTCCCTGAAAAACTTGGGGGATATGAAAATCGAGTACAATAAATTGATAGAAGGAGAGTAAAAGGCTCTTCTAACAATTATTATGAGAGTGGGACAGAAATCGGTCATTCGTTAGAATTCGATTTCGTCGTCCCACCTCCGCACAGTTGAGTAGGGCTGTAAAACTGATGAAATCAGCGTAGTAGAGCCCACTCAACCACTGCGTCTTGCTCGACAATCCAAAGACAAGAAGAGGCTAGGACTTTTGTCCCAGCCTCTTTTTTGCATTTGCTGCAGGTGTGGGAAAATGATTTGGCAAAAATGATGCAAGTTAGTAGAATTCATGGTATAATGGAATGTAAAAATTTTTTATGAAAGAAAGTTAACCATGAATTTAAAAGATTACATTGCAAGCATTGAAAACTATCCACAAGAAGGTATTACCTTCCGTGATATCAGCCCTTTGATGGCAGATGGCAATGCTTATAGTTATGCGATTCGTGAAATCGTTCAATACGCGACGGATAAGAAGATCGACATGATCGTTGGTCCTGAAGCGCGTGGGTTCATCGTTGGATGTCCGGTCGCTTTGAGTTGGGAATTGGATTTGCGCCTGTTCGGAAGCCTGGTAAATTGCCACGTGAAGTCATCTCTGCTGACTACGAAAAAGAATACGGTGTGGATACCTTGACCATGCACGCCGATGCTATCAAACCAGGTCAACGCGTTCTTATCGTCGATGACCTCTTGGCAACAGGTGGTACGGTGAAAGCAACCATCGAAATGATCGAAAAACTCGGTGGAGTCGTCGCAGGTTGTGCCTTCTTGATCGAGCTCGATGATCTTAAAGGCCGCGAAGCGATCGGCGATTACGACTACAAAGTCTTGATGCATTACTAATATAGTCTAATACTATAACTGGCTACAGAAAAACCATAATTGAAAACTATAAGCTCCTATCATATAATGTTAGTTAAGAACTTGTAAGATGGGAGCTTTTTATGCCAATTACTCTAGATAAAAAATTACCAGCAGTCGATATCCTTCGTTCAGAAAATATTTTTGTCATGGATGATGTTCGGGCGACTCACCAGGATATTCGGCCGATGAATGTTCTCATTCTTAATCTGATGCCGACCAAGGTTGCGACAGAAACCCAGCTCTTACGGCTCCTTGCCAACACGCCCTTGCAGATCAATGTAGATTTCCTCTACATGGCGAGCCATGAATCCAAGAATACAGCGGCTGAGCATTTGGAGAGCTTCTACAAGACCTTTGAGGATATCAAGGATAATTACTATGACGGCTTGATTGTGACAGGAGCGCCTGTCGAAAAGATGGACTTTGAAGAAGTAGACTACTGGGAAGAATTGACCCAGGTCTTTGAATGGTCTAAGCGGCATGTCTTTTCTACCTTGCACCTTTGTTGGGGAGCCCAGGCTGGACTGTACCACCGTTACGGAATTCAAAAAGTAGAGCTCTGTGACAAGCTATCGGGCATCTATGACCAAGCAGTGGTGCGTCCCGATAGTCTGCTCATGAGAGGATTTGACGATCGCTTCCTTGCCCCTCATTCTCGCTATACAGATATTCCTTTGAAGGAAGTCCTTGAAAAGAGCAATCTTCAAGTGATCGCTCAGGGAAATGAAGTTGGCCTTTCCATCATTGCTAGTCCAGACATGCGTGAGGTGTATAGCTTTGGCCATCTGGAATATGATCGCGATACGCTGGCAAAAGAATACCACCGAGATGTCAAGGCAGGCTTGGATCCGGACGTTCCTAAGAATTATTTGATGGGGATGATGCTAATACAGAGCCTCGCATTCGTTGGAATCTAGCTGCGACGACCTTCTTTAGTAATTGGATCAACTATGCGGTTTATCAAGAAACACCTTACCGCTTGGAAGAATTGGAAAAAGATATTTCATTTTATGGTTACCTATAAAGGGGAATTATGACATATTCACAAGCATTTAAGTATGGCAACTTGGTTCTTCCGAGTGCCTTACTTTTTCATTATCATGAATTGTTTGATCAAGCAGATGACTACTTGGTTTGGCAGTTTTTCTTCCTACAAAATACGACAGGCCAAGAGGCCTTAACTCCCAATCAGATTGCTAGTCATCTAGGAAAAACGGTGACAGAGGTCAATCGGATTATGTCCAATTTGACCACTAAGGGACTCCTTCAATACCGGACCATTGAGCTCAATGGCGAGATTGAAGCCATCTTTGATGCGACCATTGCCCTGGAGCGCTTGGATGAGATTTTAGAAGCCCAATCACAAGGGAAGGCACAAAGCGCGCCAGCTAAGGGAAATGTCATCAAGGACTTGGTGGAAACCTTCCAACAAGAACTGGGACGACTCTTGACGCCTTTTGAGATTGAAGACTTGACCAAGACTGTGCGCGAGGATCAGACAGATCCAGATGTAATCAAGGCAGCCTTACGAGAAGCCGTCTTTAACGGCAAGCCTCACTGGAAATATATCCAAGCTATTTTACGCAACTGGCGCAGTGAAGGCATCAACAGCCTGGCTCAAGTAGAGGCGAAACTACAAGAACGCGAGCAAGCCAACCCACGCAATGTGACCGTTTCAGACGATTTCTTGAAGGCCATGGATTTGTGGAAGGATTAAAAAAAACTAGCACTTATTTGAGTGCTAGTTGCAAATTGAAGGTAAAGTCTTCCTAGAAACTTTCCTTATGTGAGTACGGACGTCAGCGAACTTCGGAGAAGTTCCATGACTTAGTTTTGAGCCTAAGGTCTCAAAACTCCCGAGTGCCTGAAACAATAGTGTTTCAGGCACTTTTCTCACGACGGAAAGTTTTTTTAGTTTATACTTGAATAGTTTTTAAAAAAATAAGACATTATTTTTTTACTGAAAAAAATAGGTTCTTAATTGAAAAAATAATTTTTAACCATTCAAAAAACTAGTACTCATAAAGTGCTAGTTTTTTCCTTTATAGATAGTCCGCGTAGGCTTTTTTTAGTTTGCTAAGGAGTTCTTGTTTTTCCTCCTCACTAGCAAAGGAAGCCTGGATAGCATCGACATTGTGCTGGTAAAAGTCAGTTTCCTTGGTTTGGAAATGCTGATGGTAGAGGGCGTATTCCTTGGTGAGGTCGGTATCAGATACAGTCCGGTTATCGGTATTGAAACTGATCCGAGCACCGGCTGCCTTCATCTTCAGATAAGGGAAATCTTCTATAGTCGGCGCTGCTTTTGTTTGGAGGTTGCTGGTCAAGCAGAGTTCACCAGTGACCCCGTTGTCAATAAAGGATTGGAGTAAGGCCGGTTCATGAGATAGAGCCGTCACGTGGCCATTGCGTTTGATGCCAAAAGCAATCGATTGGGCTACAAAGTGTGGGCAATGACACTCACCTGCGTGAAGCGTCATAGGGCGATGGTAACTTTTGACTTGCTCGATTAAAGGTCGAATATCTTCTGGAGAGTAGTTGTGCTCATCTCCAGCAAAGTCAAAACCGACAAAATCTTGATCACTAACTTGGTTCGCTTCTGCTAGAATGCGAGAGGTGAGTTCTTGATCGGACTGTCGCATGCCACAGACCAAGGCTTTTGCAACAATGCCAAATTCCTCCTTGGCTTGGCGCAGTCCTTCACAGACAGCATCGATAGTTTCTGGGACGGTTAGCCCTTGGTCCATGGACAATTCTGGTGCAAAGCGGACCTCGATGTAGACGACATTTTCAAGAGCAGCTTGCTTGGCCACATCGTAAGCAGCAAGCGTCAAGGCTTCCTTGGTTTGGAGGAGCGGCCGAATGTAGTCAAAGGCCTCCAAATAGTCCAAGAGATTCTCACAGTGGGCAGGTGCAGAGACATGGTGTTTGAGCTCTTCATCGCTAGCAGGGAGGTCAATATTGGCCATGGCTGCCAATTGGCGAATAGTCGGAAGCGACAAGGAACCGTCTAAGTGACAGTGGAGTTCTGTCTTTGCCAAACTATGAAAATCGATCGTGGACATGGTTTTCTCCTTAAAATTGTATTTTTTCTATACTATCATTTTGCCAAGAAAAGTCAAGTAGCCTTCGCGTAGCAGATCTTTGAAAGGGAGCCTGAGATTTGATATGCTAGTAGTAATATAGACAAAGGAGAAAAGAGATGTCAGATTATCAATTACCAGAAGTATGGGAAGCACCGAGTCAAATGGGAGGAGCCTGGGGTGGCTTGAACCAACCAACAGCAGGTGCCCGCTTTGAACAAACCCTTCCAAAAGGTGACCAACCTTTCCAACTCTATACCCTTCCAACACCCAATGGGATCAAGGCCACCATTATGCTGGAGGAATTGAAAGAGCTGGGAGTGGAAGCTGGTTATGATGCTTATCGCATCAAGATTGGCGAGGGAGATCAGTTTGGAAGTGACTTTGTAGCCATCAATCCAAACTCGAAAATTCCAGCTATGTTGGATCAGTCAGGAGAGGAAGCGATTCGGGTCTTTGAATCGGCCAATATCCTCCTGTATCTAGCCGATAAATTTGGCAAATTAATCCCGACAGATCCTGCTAAACGGACAGAAGTGCTCAACTGGCTCTTCTGGCAGACAGGAGCTGCACCTTTCCTAGGGGGAGGCTTTGGTCATTTCTTCCACTATGCGCCGGAGAGAATCGAGTATGCTATCAATCGCTTTGCCATGGAAGCCAAACGCCAATTGGACCTACTGGACAAGGAATTGGCGACTAAACCTTATATCGCAGGGGATGACTATACCATTGCAGATATTGCCATCTGGTCTTGGTATGGCCGTCTAGCCCAAGACAAGGTCTGGGACCGTGCAGGAATTTTCCTAAATGTGAAAGAATATAAGCATTTGCAGGCTTGGACAGAGAAAATCGCCAATCGCCCAGCTGTGAAACGTGGCTTGGAAGTAAACTATAAGGAAATTGATGCATAATGAAAAGGCGCCGTTGCGCCTTTTTTTAATGGTGCAAACATGGTATACTAAAGGATGGAATAAAAGTATAGAAAGAAGCACATGGAATTTACAAAATTATCAAATCGCTTAGACTTGGTGGCTAGCTTCGTCCCAGCTGGAGCGCGTCTGTTGGACGTGGGGAGTGACCATGCTTATCTGCCAATCTCCCTCTTACAAGAAGGTAAGATTGAGGTTGCTATTGCTGGTGAAGTGGTAGAGGGACCCTATCAGTCTGCCCTGCAAAATGTCGCCGATAATGGCTTAGAGGACAAGATTGAAGTCCGCCTAGCCAATGGCTTGGCTGCCTTTGAACCAACAGATGGCATTTCCTGTATCACCATTGCTGGTATGGGAGGACGCTTGATTGCGGATATCCTAGCGGCAGGTCTTGAGAAATTAGCAGGTGTCTCTCGCTTGGTCCTCCAGCCCAATAATCGAGAGGATGAATTGCGGGCTTGGTTAGTCGACCATGATTTCCGCATTGTTGATGAAGCCATCTTGGAAGAAAATGAGAAGTTTTATGAGATCATTGTGGTCGAACAGGGTTCTCAAGAGTTGTCAGCCAAGGAACTACGCTTTGGTCCCTATTTGATGCGGGAACAAGCTCCAGCCTTTGTCCAAAAGTGGTCCAAGGAAGTGGAGAAATTAGCCTTTGCCTTGGAGCAGGTCCCAGCTGAAAATCAATCGGCCAGAGCATCGTTAGAAGAGCGCATCGCACACATCAAGGAGGTTCTACATGATAGCAAGTGAAGTCATCAAACACTATGAAGCCTACTGTCCTCAGGAACTATCCATGGAGGGAGATGTTCGTGGCTTACAGGTCGGCACTTTGCAAAAAGACATTCATAAGGTCATGGTGGCCTTAGATATCCGCGAGCAGACGGTGGCAGAAGCTATCGCCCATGGGGTGGACTTGATTATCGTCAAGCACGCACCCATTTTTCGTCCCATCAAGGATCTGGTAGCCGATCGGGCTCAAAATCAGATTTATATTGACCTGATCAAGCATGATATAGCTGTCTACGTCAGCCATACCAATATTGACATTGTCCCAGATGGTCTCAACGATTGGTTCTGCCAGCTCTTGGACATTGAAAATACAGAGACCCTCAGCATGACAGGAGAAGGAATCGGAATCGGCCGGATCGGTCGGGTACCCGCCCAAACCTTTGGCCAGTTGGCTGACAAGGTCAAAGAAACCTTTGGCTTAGATGCTTTGCGCTTGGTCAGTTATGACCAGACTGATTTGGAACGGGTCATTGAGCGCGTCGCTATCTGTGGAGGAAGTGGCCAGTCCTTTTACAAGGATGCTCTCGCCAAGGGAGCTGAGGTCTATATCACAGGAGATATCTACTACCACACGGCTCAGGACATGCTGAGCGATGGGCTCTTGGCCTTGGATCCAGGGCACCATATCGAGGTTCTCTTTGTGTCGAAACTAGTAGAAAAGCTTAACCAGTGGAAGGCTGAAGAAGCGTGGGAGATTGAAGTGATTGGCAGTCAAGCCAGCACCAATCCTTTTTACCATATCTAAGGGGACATGATGAAAGTTGCCATTATTGGTGCAGGGATCGTGGGATCCACTGCAGCCTATTATTTATCCAAAGAAGCACAAGTGGATGTGACTGTCTATGACCATGGAGTCGGCCAAGCAACCAAGGCGGCGGTGGGCATTATTAGCCCTTGGTTTTCCAAACGACGGAATAAGGCCTGGTATCGCCTGGCTCGTCTGGGAGCTGACTTTTACCAAGAATTGGTAGAAGATCTGGCCAAGGACGGAATTAAAACAGATTTTTACCAGCAGACCGGTGTCTATCTCCTCAAGAAAAAGGAGGAAAAATTAGAGGAACTCTATCAGTTGGCGCTGAGTCGTCGGGAAGAATCTCCCTTGATTGGAGACTTGGCGATCTTGACTAAGGAAGAAGTAGCCCAGCAATTCCCAGGTTTACAAGGCTTTGAGAAGCTCCTTTTTGCCTCAGGTGGAGCCCATGTAGAAGGAGCTCTTCTGACGGAAACCCTTCTTAAAGCCAGTGGGGCAAGAGTGGTCCAGGAAGAGGTTACCCTCTCAATCTCTGCTCACGGCTATCAGATAGCAGGAGAAAGCTATGACCAAGTCATCCTGGCAACAGGAGCCTGGTTGGGGCAGGTACTCGAACCACTTGGCTACCAAGTTGATGTTCGTCCGCAAAAGGGGCAGCTGCGGGATTATCAGCTAGACTTAGTTACTGATGACTATCCTGTGGTCATGCCTGAAGGAGAGCTGGATATCATTCCCTTCCAGAAGGGCAAGATCAGTATGGGAGCCACCCATGAAAACGAGATGGGCTTTGACCTTACGGTGGATCAAGTTATGCTAAATCAGATGGAAATAGAAGCCTTGGCCTACTATCCAGAACTAGCTCAAGCGACAGTTATTGGGGAGCGCGTGGGAACCCGTGCCTACACTAGTGACTTTTCACCATTTTGGGGAGTTGTTCCTGATCGAGAAGGCCTCTATGTCGCTAGTGGACTTGGTTCGTCAGGCCTCACAACAGGTCCCCTCATTGGTTGGCATCTAGCCCAACTCGTGGTAGGAGGAAACCTGCGCTTAGATCCAGCAGATTATCCAGTTGATCAGTATGTGAAGAAGTAGGCTGGGACAAAAGTCCTAGCCTCTCAATTGTCTTTGGATTGTCGAGCAAGACGCAGTGGTTGAGTGGGCTCTACTACAAGGTAAGATTTTCAGACGGCTCAGTCAAGGAGTAGTAATCTATTTGAATCATGAGTAAGACCAATGCGAACAATTCTACAACACTCATCTCCTGTCATCACCTTGTAACACAAATGCAAGGTGACTTTTTTATATAAACATGATAAAATAAGGGTAATGACTACGTAGAAAGGCCTAACATTATGAAAGGTATTATTTTAGCAGGGGGCTCAGGAACTCGCTTGTATCCATTGACACGTGCGGCTTCTAAGCAGTTGATGCCCATTTATGACAAACCAATGATCTACTATCCGCTGTCAACGCTTATGTTGGCTGGGATCAAAGATATCCTGATCATCTCAACACCTCAAGACCTTCCTCGTTTTGAAGAGCTTCTTGGAGATGGTTCTGAACTTGGTATTTCCCTCTCTTACGCAGAGCAACCAAGTCCAGATGGCTTGGCGCAAGCCTTCATCATCGGAGAAGACTTTATCGGTGACGATCATGTTGCCCTCATCCTTGGGGACAATATCTTCCACGGAAACGGCTTAACCAAGATGTTGCAACGGGCAGAAGCGAAGGAAAAAGGAGCGACTGTCTTTGGTTACCAAGTCAAAGATCCGGAACGCTTTGGTGTGGTAGAGTTTGACGCGGATATGAATGCCATCTCTATCGAAGAAAAACCAGAACATCCAAAATCCAACTTTGCAGTGACCGGACTTTACTTCTATGACAATGATGTGGTAGAAATTGCCAAAAACATCAAACCAAGCCCTCGTGGTGAGCTTGAAATCACCGATGTTAACAAGGCTTATTTGGAGCGTGGAGATCTCTCTGTTGAGCTCATGGGCCGTGGTTTTGCCTGGTTGGATACTGGAACTCACGAAAGTCTCTTGCAGGCATCTCAATATATCGAAACTGTTCAACGCTTGCAAAATGTCCAAGTGGCTAACCTTGAGGAAATTGCTTATCGCATGGGTTATATCACCAAAGAACAAGTCCATGAATTAGCGCAATCACTGAAGAAAAACGAATACGGACAATATTTGCTCCGTTTGATTGGAGAAGCATAATGACGGAACTATTTTTTGATAAAGAATTAGCAGCCCGCAAAATTGAAGCCATCCCAGGCTTGATGGAGTTTGATATTCCTGTGCGCGGAGATAACCGTGGTTGGTTTAAAGAAAACTTCCAAAAAGAGAAAATGCTTCCTCTTGGATTCCCTGAAAGCTTCTTTGCAGAAGGTAAGTTGCAAAACAATATTTCATTCTCTCGTAAGAATGTTTTGCGTGGCTTGCATGCAGAGCCTTGGGACAAGTATATCTCTGTAGCAGATGAAGGCAAGGTTCTTGGAACTTGGGTAGACCTTCGTGAAGGCGAGACCTTTGGGAATACCTACCAAACTGTGATCGATGCTTCAAAAGGCATCTTCGTCCCTCGTGGTGTAGCCAATGGGTTCCAAGTTTTGTCAGACAAAGTTGCCTATACATACTTAGTCAATGATTACTGGGCATTGGAACTCAAACCAAAATATGCTTTTGTCAACTACGCAGACCCAAGCCTAGACATCCAATGGGAAAACTTGGAAGAAGCAGAAGTCTCAGAAGCAGACAAGAACCACCCATTTCTTAAAGACGTCAAACCCCTAAAAGCAGAAGATTTGTAAGAATGAAGCTCTTAAAACAATCAAGAACATCATTATATAGTTTTTAGCTTTGCTATAAACGAGCGAAGCGAGCTATATGCTTAGCTTTCCGCCGTGAGAAAAGCACCTGAACCATTGTGTTTCAGGTGCTCGGAAGTTTTGAGACACTAGGCTCAAAACTTAGTCATGGAACTTCTTCGAAGTTCGCTGACGTCCGTACTCACCTAAGGAAAGCTAAAAAAAGATTGACTTAAGGAACGATTAAGAAAAAACAATTATTTGGAGAAAAAATGTCAGAATATAAACATATCATCGTAACCGGTGGAGCTGGTTTCATCGGTTCAAACTTCGTCCACTATGTCTACAACAACCATCCAGACGTGCATGTGACTGTCCTTGACAAACTCACTTACGCTGGTAACCGTGCCAATATCGAAGAAATTCTTGGAGATCGTGTCGAGTTGGTGGTGGGAGACATCGCTGATGCTGAATTAGTTGACAAATTGGCTGCCAAGGCTGATGCGATTGTTCACTATGCGGCTGAAAGCCACAATGATAACTCCCTCAAAGATCCATCTCCATTTATCTACACAAACTTTGTTGGAACTTATACACTCTTGGAAGCGGCTCGTAAATACGACATTCGTTTCCACCACGTGTCAACAGACGAAGTGTATGGAGACCTTCCATTGCGCGAAGATCTTCCTGGACATGGGGAAGGTCCTGGTGAAAAATTCACTGCTGAAACCAAATACAACCCATCATCACCTTATTCATCAACTAAGGCTGCTTCAGACTTGATTGTGAAAGCTTGGGTACGTTCATTTGGTGTCAAAGCAACGATTTCAAACTGTTCAAATAACTACGGGCCATACCAACACATCGAAAAATTTATCCCACGTCAAATCACCAATATCTTGTCTGGCATCAAGCCAAAACTTTACGGTGAAGGGAAGAACGTCCGTGACTGGATCCACACCAACGACCACTCAACTGGTGTTTGGGCTATCCTCACTAAAGGCCGTATCGGAGAAACTTACTTGATCGGTGCCGATGGTGAAAAGAACAACAAAGAAGTGCTTGAATTGATCCTTGAAAAAATGGGTCAACCAAAAGATGCTTACGACCGTGTAACAGACCGTGCTGGTCATGATTTGCGTTACGCCATCGATTCAACCAAATTGCGTGAAGAATTGGGTTGGGAACCACAATTCACAAACTTCGAAGCAGGTTTGGAAGATACTATCAAGTGGTACACAGACCACCAAGATTGGTGGAAAGCTGAAAAAGAAGCTGTAGAAGCCAATTACGCGAAAACACAAAAAGTTTTGAAATAATAATGAAGAAAGTCCAAGTGGAAAATTGCTTGGGCTTTTTCTTTTATTTTCTGAAAATAAGTGATTACCCTTTCATCTATGGTATAATAGGATCAGTTTGAAAATATTTATCGATTAGGAGGAATAGATGAATCAAAAAGATTGGGTTGACTATTTTGAAGCACTCCATAACCGGAAGCCGAGTCTGCAAGAGTTTCAAAATGCACGAGCGAATGGCGAGTTTGTAGTGGAACGAAAAGAGACCGTTCCTGAAGCACCAGTTCCATCAGCGGTCGCCTCACGAGAGAATAGTGAGCAGGTTCAAATGCCGTCACAAGTGGAGTCAAGTCCTGAGACTCCAGCTATCAAACGTTTTAGTGTGAAATGGAATAAACAGACAAAATGGGCTTTATCAGGTGTAGGAATACTAGCTGTTATTGTACTGGCTTACTTCTTTTTCTTCCAACCGACTCCAAGTTTGGAAGGAATTTGGGTTGGTCCTGCTGATTCAACAGCACTGGTTTATGAATTAAATCAAGAAGAGCCACGATCGTATGGTAAGTATAAGATTGAGAAAGTTTATAAAGGAAATGAAGCAAAACAAGAGTTTCAGAAAGCTTTAAACCAATTAAACTACTCCAAGCTGAAAACCTTAGCAGATGTTGATAGAAATTTGACCTCCACACGAGGGAAGTTGTCATCATTAAAGACGAGCATGGGCTTGTTTATAATCTACTCCAAAGCAATGGAACCAATGTAATTTTGGCCAATGACTTGATGGATTTGGTTACCTATAGTGATCATTCAGAGAGCTTTAAAAAGAATGCTATTTTTCACAAGACAGAAATTCCTAAAGTGCTAGTTGGGAAATGGAAAATTGAGCGTTCTTATGATGATGAAACCAATTATCTTGAATTAAATGATCGTGGTATTCTTACTTATAGTGAATTTGATAGTAGCGAAGGTACGGCTTTTTATACCCTAGAAGAGCTTCAAAAAATACCTTCCAGTAAGTTTGATCAAGAAAAGTCAGCTGACAAAGTGAATGAGGTCTTTGAGGATCTTCAAGATGCGGTGGATTCTCAAGATTATCAATTAAATAGTATGAAAGACGTGTACAAACAACTAGGATCTGATTTTTATTATGTCCCTGTAAATGGAGGGAAGACAGTCCTTGTTTTCACAGAGGGCTATCATCTATTCGAAAAATTGGAAAAAGTGAAATAAATCAGATGGACCGAAAGGTCCTTTTCTTTTATTTTCTGAAAATCACGAAATGGACCATGAATTTGTGGTATAATATGGTTAGTTTTTATGATGAATCAATAAGGGGGATATGATGAATCAAAATGATTGGGTTGAATACTTTGAAGCGATCAATGGTCGTAAGCCAAGTATGCAAGAATTTCAAGAAGCGCGTGAAAAAGGGGAGTTTGTCGTAGAGCGAAAAGAAGCGCCGACTTCAGCAACTGAAGCACCAGCTCCAGCAACTGAAGCGCAGGCTCCTGCTCAAGAAGCACCTGTTGCACCTAGCGCACCTCTTTCACAAGAGCAGACAGCATTTGTCCAACCGCAACCATCAGCGAAAGCTTGCAACCTGTTCCAGGGCAGAAAAAACCGAAATTGACTTTTAATAAACCAACGAAGTTAGGTGTTGCAGTCGTCGCTGCCGTTACAGTCATTGCATTGGTTTGGATCTTTTTCTATACTGGAGGACCAAGTCTTGATGGCGTTTGGATTCGTAATACGGATTCTAGTCCGATCACTTATGAACTCAGTGGAAAGAAACATAGAATCGATGGTGACGAAACCATCAAAAAGGTTCTTAAGGGCAATGAAGCAAAAAAAGAATTTAATACAGCACTTTCTTTGTTAAATGCGACGGACTTGCATTCACTTGCGGATGTCGATAAGAAATTTAACCTGAAGACGACAGAAATTGTTGTTATTAAGTCTGGTGGGAACACACGCTATAACTTGCTCCAAAAAGACGGAAGCAATATTATTTTAAGAAATGATTTATTCGACTTGAAAACTTATAAGTCATACAAAGGAAACTTTGAAGATAATTTGGTCTATCACAAGGTTGAAACACCAAAGGCCATGGTTGGAAAATGGAAGAATGTGACAGAAGGAGATAATACAACTGTTCAGATTTCAGATCATGGAATTATAAGTGATAAGTATTACGATAACAAGGCTTACGCATTCTATTCTCTAGCTGATCAAGAAAAGTATGATGGAGACACGACTTCTAAAGAAGAGATTGAACACACATTTGACGTAATTCAAGAAGCGGTGAAATCAGAAGGCTATCAAGTGAAGAGCGCTAAGGAAGTCTATATACAAGCTAATTCAAATTATTGTTTCGTACCTGTCAATGGTGGAAAAATATACTCGTCTTACGTGGTGGTAATGAATTTGCCGCTAAATTAGAAAAAGTGAAGTAATGAAAGGACCGCAAGGTCCTTTTTGTTTCCAAACTTCTTACTGAAAACTATTCATGTCTAGGCAAAAATATGGTAAAATGGATAAGATGTGTCTGAGATGTCTATTGTTTCTCAGACGACTAGAGGTAATGGAGTAGAAAATGCAAAATAGACCTATTATTATTGGTGTTACTGGTGGCTCTGGTGGTGGAAAGACCAGTGTGTCTCGTGCCATTTTGGCCAATTTCCCGAATGAAAAGATTGCCATGATTGAGCATGATTCTTATTACAAGGACCAAAGTCATTTGACCTTTGAGGAGCGGATCAAGACTAACTATGACCATCCTTTTGCCTTTGATACGGACTTGATGATTGCGCAGATCAATGAACTCTTGGAGGGTCGTCCGGTAGATATTCCAACTTATGACTATGCAGAGCATACGCGCAGTAGCAAGACCTATCGTCAGGAACCACAAGATGTTTTCATCGTGGAAGGAATCTTAGTTCTTGAAGACAAGCGTCTTCGGGACTTGATGGACATCAAGATTTTCGTTGATACGGATGATGATGTGCGGATCATTCGTCGGATCAAGCGGGACATGGAAGAGCGCGGACGGAGTCTGGACAGCGTCATTGAGCAATACCTTGGAGTGGTAAAACCGATGTACCACCAGTTCATCGAGCCAACCAAGCGCTATGCGGATGTGATCATTCCTGAGGGCGTGACCAATACGGTTGCGATTGACTTGATCACAACCAAGATTGAGAAAATCCTCAACGAGGCGCGTGAAGGAAAATAAAGATAGGGAGAAAGAGGACAATCGATCTCCATCGTTTATCATTAGTTGGAATAATTGAATGTCGCAGTAGTTGGTGAGACTCTTCATTCGCTAAAAGACTCGAAAGAGTTCTCAATCAACTTCGCGGGAGTGGTACCAGAAATGTTATGTAACATTTGTACCACTCCCTCTTTTTCCTAGGGAGAATGGAAATGAAAAGGGAGTTTCATTCGCGGACCAAGGCGTTCGCTTGTTTATTGACCATGTGTGCTGGTTTTTCAGATGCTTATACCTTTATTTGTCGGGGTGGGACCTTGGCGGCAGGCCAGACGGGAAATGTGGTCTTTCTATCGGTTGGTTTGATCGGCCAGCAGATCTCAGATGTAGAAGTGAAGTTAGCCACGATGCTGGCCTTTATGCTGGGGATCTTTTTAATGACGGTCTTGCGTCGCTTGATTGATAATTCAGTCTGGCGCTTGAGTACCCTAGTGCCCTATATCCTCACAACTTTGGTGACGGGATTTTTGCCAGCATCGGTAAAAAATGTCTTCATCGTGCCTTTTTTTGGCCTGAGTTTGGGAATCGTAGCGACCTCATTTGGAGAAGTAGGTAGCTATGCCTACAATCATTCCTTTATGACCGGAAATCTCAAGAAAACCATGGTGGCTTATGGAAATTTTGTCAGAGAAAAGGAGAAGAAATTCCTCTGGGAAGCCATCTTTATGACCTGCCTGATCGGGAGTTTCGTCTGTGGGGCCATCTTTTCGACCTACTTGATCCAGTTTTATGGACTAAAGACGATTTGGCTAGTGTCCATCATCTTGACTATCTTTTTAATCTATCGTGCCATTCAATATTTTGAAGTCTTTCACTTCAATCGGCTGCATGAATAGATAAAGGTATCATAAAAAACTTTCCTTAGGTGAGTGCGGACGTCAGCGAACTTCTTTTAAGAAGTTCCATGACTAATTATTGAGCCTAAGGTCTCAATAATTCCGTGTGCCTGAAGCAGTTAAGCTTCAGGCACTTTTCTCACAGCGGAAAGTTTAGTATATTCTTTATCAATTTAAATTAATGAGACCTCGATTTTATCTCTTTTCAGAATCGCTTAAGTTATTTTACTAAATTAGTTTATCTATATTCCAGAGGCTGGGACAAAAGTCCTAGCCTCTCAATTATCTTTGGATTGTCGAGCAAGACGCAGTGGTTGAGTGGGCTCTACTACGCTGATTTCATCAGCTTTTTACAGCCCTACTCAACTGTGAGGAGGTGGGGCGACGAAATCGAATTCTAACGAATGACCGATTTCTGTCCCACTCTCTTTTCTTTCGCTGTTTGAAGCTTAATTTTTGGGCAAAGATTTGGTATAATGAAAGGTATGAAACATTCGGAAAAAGAATCACAATACCAACTTTTACTGGCACAGTTAGACGCTCTCTTAACAGGTGAAAGCAATGCCTTGGCCAATTTGTCTAACGCCAGTGCTCTCTTAAATCAAGCCCTGCCTCGTTCTGTCTTTGCGGGTTTTTATTTGTATGACCAAACGGAATTAATCTTGGGACCCTTTCAGGGTGGCGTCTCTTGTGTCCACATCGCACTTGGAAAGGGTGTCTGTGGAGAAGCAGCTCAAAAGCAGGAAACCATGATTGTCGATGATGTGCGCCAACATGCTAACTATATTTCCTGTGATAGCCGGGCCATGAGTGAAATTGTGGTACCTATGGTCAAGGACGGTCAGCTCCTTGGGGTATTAGACCTGGACTCAGAATGCGTCTCTGACTACGATCAGCTGGATCAAGAGTATTTGGAAGAGTTTGTCGCTCTCTTGATCGAAAAGACAAACTGGGACTTTAAGATGTTTGGAGTTAAGAACTAATGTATCAAGCTTTATATCGGAAATACCGTAGCCAGACCTTTGGTCAATTGGTTGGCCAGCAAGTGGTGGCACGGACATTGAGGCAGGCCGTCGAGCAGGACAAGATCAGCCATGCCTATCTCTTTTCTGGACCTCGTGGAACTGGGAAAACGAGTGTGGCCAAGATCTTTGCTAAGGCTATGAACTGTCCTAATCAAGTCAATGGGGAGCCGTGTAACGACTGCTATATCTGTGAATCCATTACCAATGGGAGTCTTGAAGATGTTATCGAGATCGATGCAGCCTCTAACAATGGGGTCGATGAAATTCGCGATATTCGCGACAAGTCGACCTATGCTCCAAGTCTAGCCAAGCACAAGGTTTACATTATCGATGAGGTCCACATGCTCTCGACAGGGGCCTTTAATGCCTTGTTGAAGACGCTGGAAGAGCCAACGGAAAACGTGGTCTTTATCCTCGCTACGACAGAGTTGCACAAAATTCCTGCAACTATTCTCTCTAGGGTCCAACGCTTTGAATTCAAATCCATCAAACTGCCAGATATTGTCCAGCATTTGGAAACATCCTAGCTACTGAAGGGATTGCCTATGAAGGAGATGCGGTTCAGATCATCGCCCGGCGCGCTGAAGGTGGGATGCGGGATGCCTTGTCGATTTTAGACCAAGCCCTGAGTCTGACTGCGGGTAGTGAGTTGACGACAGCGATCGCTGAAGAGATTACGGGCTCCATTAGCCTAGCCGCTCTCGACCAGTACGTGGCTGCCATCTTGGACCATGATGCGACAGCGGCGCTGGATCAGCTGGCGATTATCTTTGATAATGGGAAGAATATGGCCCGCTTTGTCACGGACTTACTTCAATACCTGAGAGATCTCTTGATTGTCCAGACAGGTGGAGAAAATACCCACAATAGTGACTTGTTTGCGGCGAATCTCGAAGCCGATCAAGCCCGTCTTTTTGCCCTGATTGACCAGGCGACGACTAGTCTAGCGGATATCAAAAATAGTCTGCAACCGCGCATTTACACTGAAATGATGACCATTAAATTGGCTGAAAGCACGGGCCAAGTTTCTAACTCAGCAGCTGTGGAGGTTCCTTCCAATGTGCTAGCTCAGCTGGAAGACTTGAAGAAGGAAGTCGCTCAACTCAAGCAACAGTTAGCGCAATCAGGTAGCAGTCTTCCTGCTTCAAAACCGGCAGTAACTCGTCCAACCAAGTCGAGCAAGGGCTACCGTGCAGATCGAAACAAGGTCAACACGATTTTACAAGAGGCGGTTGAAAACCCAGAGTTGGCACGGACCAACTTGATCCGTCTTCAGAACGCTTGGGGGGGGAAATCATCGAGAGCTTGACAGGTGCGGATAAGGCCCTCTTAATCGGATCCCAGCCGGTCGCTGCCAATGAAAATCACGCTATTTTAGCCTTTGAATCGGCCTTTAATGCTGAACAGACTATGAAGCGGGACAACCTCAATACCATGTTTGGAAATATCCTCAGCAATGCTGCTGGCTTCTCGCCAGAGATTTTAGCGGTTTCGATGGAAGAATGGACCCAAATCCGGGCAGAGTTTTCGGCTAAGGCGCGTGGACAAAAAGCGGAAGTGGTAGAAGAAGAGGAAAGTGTCATCCCTGAGGAATTTCACTTTTTATCCGATAAAATCACCCTGCAAGACGATTAATACATGAATTTTTTACTGAATCATGGTAAAAATAATTTTATGAATAGAAAACAATTTGCAGTGATAGCAGTCTTTACTGCTATGGAGACTTATTTTTCAATGAAGCGACTATGGCGGGTCAAATGCTCTTTGCATGTTTTTGGGCCCTCTTGATCTTGCGCAATCTCCAGACGGCCTATATGGTGGAGAAAATTGCTAGTGCCATTGAAAAAGAAATTAAGAAGAGAAGAAAATAAAACCTTTGAAAAGGAATCCTTTTTCAAAGGTTTTTTTCTTGTTTTAAAAGGCTTCTTGGCATTGTTTGCGGTAATCTCCTGGGGAGAGGCCGACCTTTTGTTTAAAAGCCTTTGTAAAGTAGGAGTAGTTGTCATAGCCCACCTGGAGGGCGACTTGGTAAATGGGGGTATCGCTTTGCGATAGCATCTCTTTTGCGGCGGCCATCCGTTTATCGGTGATGTATTTCACCAAGGTTTCGCCGGTGTCGCGCTTAAACACACGCGCTAGATGATCTGGACTAAGAAAAACTATTTCTGCCAGCTTGGTGCGACTGATATCCTCCTTGTAATGGTGATCGATGTAGTCAGTGATCCGCTGGATGAGATTGGACTGGTGCTCAAGATCGATCACATAATGGCGAGCAGAGCTCCAGTAATCTCCAATATAGGCTTCAAAAGCTTCGATGGCATGAAAACGCCGTTCGAAGAGAAATTGATGGTGTTTGTTTTGAAATAACTTGTGGGCGAGAATGCCGTTCTTGTCCAGATAAATCCCAATTTGCTGGGTCCAGTCTAGCTGGAGTTCACTCAGAGCTGAGAGCGGGATGCGATCTTGATTCTCTATGCTATGGATGATTTGGAGGAGCTGTTCCGCCTCTAGCTGATTTGTAAAAATGAGCGATGTCCGATGAGCGGGCTTTTGAGGTTGTGCATCCAAAGAAGCATATGAGTGGATACTGTTCCAATGGAAGACTTGTTCTTCACTGTATTGGCAGAGGTGAAGAGCCTTCATCAAGAGCGTCTCAAGGGAAATGGAGTCTGAATAGAGAAGGATAGAGGATCGGTCTAAGTCTTGCTGGATCTTCTGCTGGATAGCCTTTAGGAAGTCTGCACACTCTGTAGTCTGATTCTTTTTTTGAAAGAGGCAGAGGTAGCGATCGGTCTGGCTTTCGATTTTACTGAGGGCGCAGTAGTGGACAGGGAAATCCAGGGAGATCCTTGATACAATGGCGGAGCTGCAAGCGCCAAGAAGGGACACTGGGGTGAAAGTCTTCTTCAACTAAGTGGAGTGATGAGGACTAAGAGGTAGTCTTCATGTGGTTTGGGGCTATAGCCCCGATTTTGTTACTTCTTGAAGGAACTGTTCTGCTTGAGATGGACGCGGTTTTTCTCAAGTAGTCATGCCAAAAATTCAGCTTCTTTTTGTCCTTGCTGTGCTAATTGGGCCGCACTCTTGTGGCGCTTGATCTTATTGAGGGCTTTTTGAATGATAAATTCTAAGCGGTCGGGGTCAATCGGTTTGAGGTAGTATTCAAAACTTTGGAGTTCAATGGCTTTTTTTGGGCATAATTGAAATCAGCATAATTGGTGAGGAAGATCGTTTTGAATATCATATTTTTTTCTGACCGGACCCAGGCTAGGAGATCTAGCCCACTGCCTTGTGGCATCTCGATATCACTGATCATGAGGGCAATCGGGTGACTTTGAATGATGGCTTGGGCTTGGCTCAGACTGGAGGCAGTATATACCTGCTCAATGCCCAAGGCTTCCCAATGGATGGTTTCCTGTAGGGCTTTAATGATAAAACGATCATCGTCAACGAGTAGGATATTCATGTGTGTCTCCTTTGTAGGGTTCATAAGGAAGGCTCAGTTGGATGCGGGCCCCTCCTTGGGATCCATTTGAAAATTGAAGCGTGTAGTGATCTGGATAGAGGAGATCTAGTCGCTCCCGTGCATTGGTCAAACCAATGTGGTGGCCATCTTCAGTAACTAAGGATTTTTTCTCTGCTAGATCTTGTAAGATAGCGGAGCTAAAACCAGGACCATTATCCTGAAGAGAAATGGCAAGATGTTGGTTTGCTTCTTCATGAATGGAAAGCTGAATGTGGAAGGAATCTTGGAAAGAAAAGCCGTGTTTGATGGCATTTTCCACAAAGGTTTGTAAAAGCAGAGGGGGAATAGCCGCATCTTTCAGATGAGGATCCCAGTCCAGGTCAAAGTGGATGCTGTCCCCATAGCGGATTTTCTGGATTTCTAGGTAATTTCGGATATGTTGGATTTCATCTGCTAAGCGATTAAAATCTTGATTGGCTTGAAAGAGGTGGCGCAAGTAGTTGGAAGTCACCTTGGTCAATTCCTCGATTTCCTTATAGTCCTTGGTCTGGAGCATGCTGTGAATCATGGAAAGCATGTTGAGGTAAAAATGGGGTCGAACTTGATTTTTGAGGTAATTGAGTTCGACTTTTTTGAGGTTGAGTTGCGCGTGGTAGGCTCGAATTTGAAGGTCTTTCATATGGATCAGGACCTGATTGAGCTTGTGATTGGCCTGATCGATCTCTAAGATCCCTTGGTCTTCGATCACATCTAGCTTGGTGGAAGCAGCGTCTAGCTGAGAAAGGCGTTGGGTGAGTCGTTTCATCGGTTGGATCATCCGTTGACGAATATAAAGGATCAGAATGGTAGAGAGAACGGCGATGATCAAAGGGACCAAGGAGAGAAGGGTTTCCAGTACGATATTTGTACGGAAAACGTCTCCGTAATCGACCGTCACATACAGATCAAAAGGCAGGTGGGTTTGATTGCTACCGGCTTGAATAACGGAATCTGTAGCATGGATCTGATTGGGGCGTTCGATGGATAAGCGCCCTTTTTTTCCAATATTGAGCTTTTGCAAGGGTCTTAAAATATCCTGGGTAGAAATGATGGCATAGATAGCCTTGCCCTTGTAATGAAGGGATTTCAAGAGATAATCATGCTGGTTCAGGCTGATTCGTTGCCATTTTTGACGGGTCTTGTCTGTTTCTTTGTCATAGGTTCTAAGATGATCTTTCAATTGTACATAATCCAGGTAGGGCAGTTGAAGACTGGAAGCGTTGAAAAAATGTGGGATATCTTTTGTCTCTATGAAAAAGGTAATGGGGCTATCCATCTGGTACTGAAACTCCGTGAAATCAATCCGCAGTTTTTTTAGATTTTCATGAAAATTTGTGAAATCAAGCGGAGTATTGAGCTCTGTCAAATAGTCGTTGTGACTAATGGTACTGTACATAAAACGCTCAACGGAGTGAAGCTCTGTATTTAAAGGAATCCGCATAGATATGAATCGAGTCCTCTAAATGGAGCATATTTTGGTGTTTAATAAAATTTCGGCTAATCCCACCAATCAAAAGGTTGATCAAGGTATTGACAACTAAGAGGAGAAAGAGTAGGCGCGAAAAAAATTGAATCGAGTGATCTCGTGTACTTCTGTGAATAGCTTTCATAATGAGCACCTCACATATATTATAGCACTATTTGAAAACGGATTCATGAACAAAACCGATATTAAAGTAAAAAAAATCGGGAAAGTGCATGTTTTTGTGTGTAGAAAACGGAAAAAGTGAATGAAGATGCACGAAAAAAAGTTCTATAAAGATGGAAAGGATTCCTATAAAATAGAGGAGAAAGAAAAGGAGGGCCTTATGAAAAGCGAAGTAAATGCGAAGCAGAGCAAATTTAAGAAATATTCCTTTATATGTGCTGCTCCTACCATCGATTATTTTATTGATTTTATTTGCCTATATCCCTATGGCGGGTCTAGTCATCGCTTTTAAAGATTACTCTCCCGCTACTGGGATATTTGGAAGTCCTTGGGCTGGTCTCAAGTATTTTAACCAGTTCTTCTCATCCTTCCAATTTGCAACAACCATGAAGAATACCTTGAAAATTTCTATTTACAGTATTCTGGTTGGTTTTCCCTTGCCGATTGTTCTAGCCATCATTTGCAACCAGATTCGTGTGGGCAAGTTCAAAAAAATCTTTCAAGTAACGACTTATTTGCCTCATTTTATCTCGACCATGGTCATGTGTGGGATGATTATTCTTTTTCTCTCTCCAAGTAGTGGACTGTTAGCCAATGTCCTCAAATTGGTCGGCTTAAAGATGCCTGCCCTCTTATCCAAACCGGGTAGCTTTGCAGGTGTCTATGTCTGGAGTGATGTCTGGCAACATATCGGTTGGGATAGTATCATCTATCTAGCCGCTCTATCGGCCATTGATCCAACCTTTTATGAGGCAGCGACTATGGACGGGGCGAGTCGATTGCAAAAAATCCGTCATATTGACTTACCCTTACTGTTACCAACGGCGATGATTCTCTTGATTCTCAGAGCAGGAAGCCTACTCAGTGTTGGTTTTGAAAAGGTCTTGCTCTTGCAAAATCCACTTAATCTGGCAGGAAGTGAAATCATTTCGACCTATGTCTACAAAGTGGGGATGATTAATTTCCAATATAGTTATTCGACAGCGATCGGTCTCTTTAATACCTTGGTCAACTTGATCATCTTATTGTCGGTCAACTGGTTTGCGAAACGCTATACCAAGACGGGATTGTTCTAGAAAGGAGGAGGAATTGTGAAATTGTTTCAACATGCTAGAAAGACCAAGTCGGAAATCCTCTTTGATGTTTTTATCTATGGTCTAGCGATTTGCTTGATTCTGTTGATTGTCTACCCTTTGTGGTTTGTCATTATTGCCTCCTTCAGTAATCCGTCTGATGTGGCAACTGGTAAGGTTTGGTTTATCCCGAGGGAATGGCGACTAGATGGCTATCAACGCTTGATTGAGCAACCTTTGTTTCTAAAGAGCTATCTCAACACCATCCTCTACACGGTTGTAGGGACCATCGTTGCCCTGGTCATTAATATCCCAGCTGGTTACGCCTTGTCGCGAAAGGACCTCTTTGCTAAGAAATGGGTCAGTGTCTTCTTTATCGTTCCCATGTTTGTCTCTGGGGGCTTGATTCCCATTTATTTGACAGTGAAACAAATGGGATTAGTCGACACCTTCTGGGTGATGGTCGTACCGTTTGCAGTATCTCCTTACAATATCGTTGTAGCTCGGACTTTCTTTAACAATAGTATTCCAGAAGGGATGTGGGAAGCTGCCCAGATCGATGGGTGCGGAACCATTCATTACTTCAGAAAGATCGTGCTCCCCTTGTCCAAGGCTATTATTGCCGTTATTGGACTTTGGACAGCAGTAGGGATCTGGAATTCTTGGTTCAATGCTCTGATTTATTTGACCAATGAAAATCTTCAACCCCTGCAACTGATCCTGCGCCGTCTCTTAATTAGTAATCAAATGTTGCAATCGCAAGCAACAGGGGAGGTAGCTTCTGACCTCCGTATTAAGGCTGATATGATGAAATATGCAGCCATCGTTATCTCAACAGCACCCGATTATGATGCTGTATCCATTCGTCCAAAAATACTTTAATCAAGGTGTCATGATAGGGGCCTTGAAAGAATAGGAGAAGATCATGAAAAACAGGAAATTTGCCTATCTGCTCCTTGGAGCAGCTGCTTTAGCTGGCTTGACGGCTTGTGGAGCTTCCACAAATAAATCAAGCAATGACAAGAATGATGGCAACACCTTCAAGATTACGACCGTTCGTTGGTCGGACTGGGGGGAAGACTATCACAAAGGTTTTCTAGATGATTTAGCCAAGGAATCAGGTATCAAGATCAAATGGGATACCATGGTGGCTGCAGACTGGTCCGATAAGAAATCCGTTCTTGTAGCCAGTGGAGATTTACCAGACGCTTTCTTGGGATCCAATGCCTTCACGGATTCTGAAATCGCTCAGAACCAAACATGTTCATTCCATTGGAAGACTTGATCAAGGATAATATGCCAAACTTGAACAAGGCCTTTGAAAAAGAACCAAAATTAAAAGCCATGGTGACCAACCCAGATGGTCATATTTACAGCCTGCCTAAGAAATTGCCAATGCGGCCAATCGTCGGCAACCAGCTCTTTATTAATAAGAAATGGTTGGATAATCTTGGCTTGAAGATGCCAGAAACCTATGATGAATTGGTGACTGTTTTACAAGCCTTTAAGGATAAGGATGCTAATGGCAATGGGGATGTCAATGATGAAATTCCATTTGGTTCTGGTAACTTTGATCCGACCTTCTCTTATATCTTGCCATTCAACAACCGTCTAGGTGGAGATAATACCTATGAAATGTCCGTCAAAGATGGCAAACCGGTCTACCTACGGACAGAAGATAGTTATAAACAAGGGATAGCGGCTATGCATGAAGCCTACAAGAAAGGCTTGATCGACCCTGAACTCTTTACAGAAGATACCTCTATGTCTGTTGCCAAACGGATGGACAGGGAGTGGCGCGTGTCGGTGTGTCAAGTGGTTGGACAGCTGATGCAACCTTCGGCCAACATGCTAACGAATATGCTCCTCTTCCAGCACTAAAAGGACCGGATGGCAAACAATATGTCGTTTCTGACCCAGATCATTTGAACTATGGCCGCAATGAAATCTTGATCACGAATAAGTGCAAGGACCCTGCAAAATTGCTCAAATGGTTGGATAAATTCTACAAGGATGATGCCAGCATCCAAAACTTCTATGGATCCTTTGGTATTGCGACTGAAAGATGGCGATAAGTACAAGGTCTTGGCTCCAAAAGATGGTAAATCTGCCGATGAATGGGCTTGGATCAATTCCCTTCGTGACTTTGGACCAAAATATGTGTCTGATGATATCAATAGTCATGTCGACATCGACCAAACACAAGGTGATGGTCTCAAATTGAAGATGGACAAAGAATTGAAACAATACGCTTTGCCAGCATATCCAAATGTCATCTACTCTCAAGAAGAATTGAACAAATTATCCTCTATTTATGTAGATATCAACTCCTATGTTACCCAACAAGCTTCTAAATGGGTAGTAGAAGGGGGCATTGAAAAAGAATGGGATGATTACAAAGCAACCTTGAAGAAGATGGGTATTGATGACTTTATGAAGATTCAACAGGATGCCTATGATCGTTACCAAAAAGAAGTGAAGTAACAGGGATCTAAATGGATTCAAGTAAGTAACTCAGGGGCGTAGAGCCCCTGAGTGCTTCCGTAGAGGAAGTAGCAGAAATTGAGATGAAGAACAAGGAGAAGAAGATGCAAAAATTATTTTCATTGGATGGACGCTTGGTCAAGACTTTGACCCGGTTGACAGACATTATTATCTTGAACACCTTGTTTATCGTTTGCTGCCTTCCGGTTCTCACGATCGGTGCATCGCTTACGGCTTTAGCAACCATGTGGCACCGCTTGTTGAAAGGGGAAGATACGGATCTCGTCTTTCATTTTTTCCGTCTCTTTCGCGCCAATTTCAAGCAAGCGACGGTGATTTGGCTGACCTGCCTAGGACTATCAGCCCTTCTTTATCTGGATTACTGCCTTTTTTCAAATACGGCCTTTTTAAGTGAGTATGGGATTTGGATCTTGCTTCCCTTTATCGTCCTTCTATGTGGAGGGATGACCTTGATCTTCCCTTATATTGGCCTCTTTGAAGACCCTACAAGAAAGGTCTGTCTGAATAGTTTCCTCATTGCTCTCTTAAATCCAATTCAAACCATCTTTCTTGTCTTCTTCAATCTGGCAGTGGTTTATATCAGTCTCAGTAGTCCTGAACGGTTACTGACAGCTATTTATCTCTTTACCTTTGGTGGTTTCGCTCTTTGGGGCTTCTTGAATGTCCGACTGACCGATCAGATCTTTTCAAGGATCCAAAAAGGAGAAATCTTTGAAAAATAAGGTCAAGCAAGTGGGGCGTATGTTTTAC
>BNJU01001447.1_pt1 | contig 67953 bp, 138 predicted proteins | sample 8539281 | NCBI WGS metagenome assembly BNJU01 (sample SAMD00202456, study PRJDB9452) | human saliva metagenome | isolation source: human saliva | place: Japan
AGGCTTCCTGAAGGTCACCAAAGCCGTAGGAGATACGCCGGCGGCCACCACACTGGGAAGTAGCCGGTCACCGTGAAGAACATGGAGAGGTCACGCACTCCCCGCGATAGATCAGGTAGCCCAGCACAATGGCCACCACCAGGCCACCGACCACCCCGGCGGCGATAGCTGGCGTGGATTTTTCTACAGCTGAGCGCACGGTCGCCCAAATGAATAGGGCGGTTTCGATACCTTCACGGCCTACCGCGAAGATAGCGATCCAGATAATGCCCCAGCCTCGCCCGTCTTTTTCTAGCGAGGTCGATAGGCTGTCGCGCAGGCCTTGGCTCATTTGGCGCGAGTTTTTGCCCATCCAGAAAATCATCCAGGTAACCATGGCCACGGCCACCAGCGATAGTGAACCACCAATGATTTCTTGGGCCTGGAAGGTTAGGGTTTGTGGACCCCAGGTCAAGATGGCGCCAATGGCTAGCGGCACCAGCGCAGCGGCCAACACCCCTAAAGTCAGCTTGCCAAACAGGTCTCGACGACCAATTTTGGCCAGGTAGGCGGCAATCACGCCTACCACCAGGGCGGCCTCTAGACCCTCACGCAGGGCGATAATAAAGTTCGCAAAGAATAGGGACATGCTCTTACTTTTATTAGGCTAGACTCACTTTCCGAAAGGTCAGCCTAACCTTTATCTGCCCTGCTCTCACGCAGTTTTAGCTAAGTTGAGACGCTCAATTGCCGTAACATGACTCACCCTTAAGTCCCAGACGCGGCGTCAGAATATTTACGCAGCTAAACACCACATTTTTAGCCACACCACGTCATAAAACCGGCACCGACGGCGTCGAGAAAATAACTGCTTTACTCAAAGCCGCAACCGCTCTAGCCTCGACGCTAAAACTACCAACGCTTAAACATGCGAAAATAGCTTTATGCGAGCATCAGCCAACCGAAGGCGTTTTGCGGCACTAGCCTGCCTAACCCTAATCCCCGCCCTTGGCGCCTGCCAGGCCCATATGGATCTAACCGTGCATCAAGAGGGCACCTACGACGCCGTCATCCGCATGGTGGATAACACGTCCTCGCAGATCACCAGCACTTCACAGTGCAAGCAGCTGGCTAGTTCCCTGCGCAGCTCGATTGCCACTAATAAGGGCAGTGAAATTAAGGTCAAGTCCATCAAGGGCGACGAGGGTATTGGCTGCGAATTCACCTTTAAATCCATTCCGGTAGCCACCGCCGCCTAAGCTGGCCCCCAATGCCAGCGCTGCTAGCACTCGCCAATGCCTCAAGTAACGCGAAGGCCCTCAGCTGAGCTCCGCACCGGCGCCACTAACGCAGTGTGGCGCCAGGCAACAGATTTTTGTGCATTCCTGCAAACACTGACGGAGACTCTGAGGGTCGCCGGCGCTTTCCCCAGCGCCAGCACCTCAATCATAAACGGTTCCGCAGACCCATGCAAACCAAGATTAGCCTTCATCAGCTGATAAACAAGAGAATCAGCCATGAGCGAGAGGAACACGCCGACTTGCCAAAGTAGACGCCTGCCTCTATATTTATCTCTTGTGTTCAGATGAATGCTCTCAAGAGTGGCTCTGATGAACACCCGGGATTGCGGGCATAGCTTAGTTGGTAAAGCGCGACCTGCCAAGGTCGAGACCGCGGGTCCGAGTCTGCGTGCCCGCCTGGGTCATATGTGACCGCGCGGTGGGTTAGCCAAGCGGTTAGGCAGCGGCCTGCAAAGCCCGGATAGGCGAGTTCGACCTCGTGCCCACCTCCACACTATGAGATCCTTTTGGGCGATTGGCGCGGCTACGCGCTTCCCCTGACACGGAAGAGGTCACAGGTTCGATTCTGTATCGCCCACCCTTCTGCGCGAAGATAAATGAATGATCGCAAACGAATGATGGTCTGGGCGATTGGCGCAGCGGCTAGCGCGCTTTCCTTCACACGGAAGAGGCCATAGGTTCGATTCCTATACTCGCACTGCTTGATTCCCTTTCCTCTCTCTTCCTCTTCTTCTTTTTCCGTTTGTATCTGTATCTGTCCAATCTTTCATCCTCCCTCCTCATCCCACTTCATCCTGCAACCGCCTGCCTTGGGCTTTCACCACCAGATCCCGTCCTCGATTCAGGCCGGGTGTCCTTATGCGCCTTTAACCCGTAGAGGTCAACAAGTCCATGGTCCGCACTCAGTAACGCGGTACCCTGAAAGAAAAGGACAAGAGATGTCACAGGCACACTTCGCTTTATTCCATCACCGTCAATGGAGAGCATAGGGAAGTGGAAGACACCACCACCGGCGTCGAACTCTTCGAATCGGATAAGAACATCATCGCCGTTCGGATCAACGGTCATCCGCGCGACCTCTACGCCCCCTCCCACGCCGGGGACGGGTCGAATCCATCGCTCTGGATTCCGAGGACGAGCTGGCCATTATGAGCATTCCGCCACCCACGTCATGGCTCAGGCCGTTCAGGAGATCTATCCTGACGCCAAGCTGGGCATCGGACCGGTCGATGATAATGGTTTTCTATTATGATTTCGACGTCGAACGGCCTTTCACCCGGAAGACCTGAAAAGAGATCGATAGCGCATACGCAGCGCATCATCAAGTCTCCCAGAGCTTCCGCCGCCTGTCGCTTTGAGGAGCGCCCGCCAGGAAGAGGCGGACCAGCGATAAACTGAACTGATTTGCTCGGCTGAAACGCCATCGATCAGGGCAAGACACCCGCGTCTCCAAGGACAATTGTCCAGCGTACGACAACATGGATCGGGAAGGGAAGGTCGTTTGGACCGACCTCTGCCATGGTCCACACTTGCCCAATACCCGCTATATCAAGGCTTTCAAGCTGGAACGCACAGCCGGGGCCTATTGGAAGGGGAGTGAGAAGAACCTCATGTCCAGCGCATCTACGGGACCGCCTGGGCTTCCAGGAGGATAGTGAAGGCTCATCTGGCCTCATGGAAAGAGCGCCAAACGCAGACTCACCGCAAGCTGGGGCCGAGATGGACCTCTTCCTTCGCCCCGATGAGATCGGCCTCGGTCTGGCTGTCTTCCATCCCAGCGGGAGCCGCCGTCATCAACGCCATGAAGGAATATTCCCGCCTGCAACACAGGAAGAACCATTATTCCTTCGTCCAGACCCCCCGCACATCACCAAGGGCGGCTTGTATGAGACTTCCGCCACCTGCAGTGGTACAAGGACGGCATGTATCCTCCCATGCGCTTGGATGAGGAGCGCGACGAGAATGGCAATGGATTCGCTGAGTTGTTTCGATTATTACCGGAAGCCCATGAACTGCCCCATGCATAACCTGATCTTCAAGTCCCGCCAGAGGTCCTACCGCGAACCGCCCCTTGCGCCTGTTCGAGTTCGGGACACGTCTACCGGTATGAAGGTCCGGGGTCGTCCATGGCCCGGACCCACGTGCGTGGCTTGACCCAGGACGATTCCCCACATCTACTGCACCCGCGAGCAGATGCGCGACGAGCTCAAGTCCTGCTGAACTCGTCCTCCAGCTGCTTTGGGCGATTTCTCGGCCTCAACGACTTCTCACCTGGAGCCGTCCACCAGGACGAGCACACGTTCGTCGGTTCGGACGAAATCTGGGAAAGAGACGACGAAGACTTTGGCCGATGTGGCCAGAGGTCCGGTCTGGAACTGGTGGATGACGGGCAGGGCCGCCTCTACGGTCCCAAGATCTCCGTCCAAGCCCGCGACGCGCTGGCCGCACCTGGCAGGTCTCGACTATTCAGCTCGATTTCCAACCTGCCCTGAGCGCTTCCAGCTGGAATACATCGCGGCTGATGGCTCCCGCCAGCGTCCGGTGATGATCCACCGCGCCCTGTTCGGTTCCATCGAACGCTTCTTCGCCATCCTGCTTGAGGCATTACGCCGGCGCCTTTCCCCGCCTGGCTGGCCCCGACCCAGGTGTTGGGAGTCCCCGTGGCTGATTCCAGCCTTGATTACCTCAAGGAGGTCTTGGACCGGTTGGATGAGAATCTCGTCCGTACCGAGCTCGACGCCTCCGACGACCGCTTCGGCAGAAGATCCGCAACGCTTCCAAGTCCAAGGTCCCCTTCATCCTCATCGTGGGCGATGAAGACCGGGAGAAGGGAGCGGTCAGCTTCCGTTTCCGCGACGGAAGCCAGCTGAACGGAGTCCCCGCCGACCAGGCCATCGCCTGGATCACAGAGGCGATCGACTCCCATGCCCAGGTCAACGGCGCTTACGATTTCCGCTCCACCCTTGGCCTGACGGACGCCCGGAAGGCCCAGGCTTAGGCCCTGCCGCGGTTCCCGGTGGACGAGCCAAATCAGGATAGGCCAGCGAAGACAAGGAAAAAGAATGTTTGAAAAGCTTCGAGCCCCGTGGAAGAAGCTCATCGGCCCGCATCGCCAAGGGCTGGTGGCCTTGGGAGTGACCGCCAACATGGTGACTGTCGCCAGGGCGGTGGGCACCACCGTCTTCGCTCTTGTTGACCGGTTTCACCGGCTGGCTTTTCCCGCGGGTGGTCCGATGACAATCATGGTCGTCTTCGATTCCTGGATGGGTCCGTCGCGGCTTGACCACCGGGGCCACCGCTTTCGGTGCCTTCCTCGATTCCTCCTTGACCGCATCGCGGACTGGGCCGTCCTCCGATTCCATCATCTACCTGATCCGCCGCCCGGATTTCTGGACCGTCTGGCCCCAGATCGGTCTTTTGGTCCAGCCTGGTCGCCATGATGACCTCCTTCGTCACTTCCTATGTCCGGGCCCGGGCCCAATCCATCGGTTTGGACGCCAAGAACGGCATCGCCACCCGCTCGGACCGCCTGGTCATCATCCTGGTGGGGATGGGCTTGACCGGCCTGGGTCTGCCGGTGGCCGTCATGGCCCTCTTTCCTGGCCTTGTTGGCCCTCCTCGGCCTGATCACCGTCTCGGCAAAGGCTGCGGACCGTCTACCCGCAGGGCCCGCGAGGCCGGCCTGACCAAGCATATGTAGGATTTCTCGGTACGGGTCAGCCATGCAGGATCGATTCCTTCTTTTCATCGCCGCCAACGCTCATCGGTTGCCGGAGGGCCTGGTCCGTTCCCTCTTCGCTGTCATCGCCTTCTTCCTCTGGCTTTTCGACCCGCCCCAGGCCAGGCAGTTGGAGAGGAACCTGGCCCATACCCAGGCGGGACTAGGGGAGAGGGAACGGTCCCGGCGCCGTATCCGCCACCTGTCCTTTCAAGGCTTGCAGTCGTATTTCGCCTATTTCGCCGAAGCCATGACCATCAGGGCCCGGTCCCAGGAAGAGTTGGACGCCCGGGTGCGGATAGCCGGACCGTACGCCGACGACATCATGCGGCAGCCGGTCCTCGTCTTTCCCCGGGGCTTTGGGGCATGAAGGAATTGGGATTACGCCGCGGTCTGGTGCAAGAAGCATGTGGCCCCGGTGGCGACGGTTGCGGAGAAGCTCTCCAATCCCCGGCTTTTGGAGACTTTCGTCTCCATCCGGCGAGAGCTGGGGATGACCCTCTACACGAGCGGGGATACTCATTTGATAAATAAGTTGAAGGATGAGATGTCTGGCAGGCATATCTGTCCCCTGCTGGCCGATAGGGACCTTTCCCATCATGGATCTTCGTCGACTTCTTCGATTCGCATCCACATCGCCCGCGGCCCCGCGACCCTGGCTATCGATTGCGGCCTTCCCCCTATGTGGTCAGCATCTACCGGGAAAGGCTGACCGGTCGACGCAAGGCGGCCGCCCATAGCCGTTGGGGTTTAGCGTCCTGCTGATTTCGGGGAAGATCGACCCTCCGTCTGGAGTGGCTTCCGTCTGAAGACCCGGAAGAGCGACAGCAGGCCATCGTCGCCGTCAGTCGAGATGGGCCTGTATCTATTCTGGCAGATCTGGCCCGACATCCTCAGGACTGGCATATGCTCCAGCCCATCTTCTGGGAAGACCTCGACCACTCCCCGCCTCTCGAAATCCCGAAAAAGCCTTTCACAATGAATGAAGAATGCGACCGGGGAAGCGCCTGAACCAGCGAAGGCGCGGATCATCCCGGATGAAACCGGCTTCCTCACGGTGGAAAGGACCTTCCATGACCGTACTTCCTCCAAACTGGGCGCGATGAGGAGAAGATCCCCGGGACCCCTATGACCACCGATCAGCGCCCTTTTGCGCATAGGGATCATCTGCCCATACTCCTTCGAGACCCCGGGCGGGTGCAGGCCCATGTGAAGGAGTTCTGAAGAACTGCATTCGCGGGGGCATCAGGTGTCCGTCCTGGCCCCCGGCCGCCGGACCAAGGACATGCCCCTGTGGGTGGAGACCACCAATACCTCTTTCGCCTTCCCCTACAACGGTCTCCGTGCTCCATATCTCCTACTTCGGCTTCATTGGGAATACGGTCCGTCGCTGGGTGGACCAAGGGCATTTCGACATCCTCCACCTGCATGAGCCGGAAACTCCCCAGCCCTCCCACAAGGTCTTCTTCAAAGGCTACCGCCATCCTCCCGTCGTCGCGACCTTCCACACCTCCTTCGAGGAATACCCGGTGGCCCTCAAGGTCTGCGAAAGGTACCTGCGCCGATGGCTCCTTTCCGTGAAGGAGGCCATCTTCGTTTCCCTCGGCCCAGAGAATCGCCACCACTACTTGGACCCTCCATCGAGCGAGTCGTCATCCCCAACGGATTCACTGCTCCTTCTACTCCCAGGCCCAAGCCCGACCGGAGTGGGAAGGGACCGCTCAGGCGCCGACGATCGGCTTTTTGGGACGGATGAACGAAAACAGAAAGGGGTTCGACGTCTTCGCCCGCAGCATGCCCTGGCGTTCTGGCCCTTTACCCCCAGGCCCGCTTCCTGCGCCGGGGACGGGCGAGAGCGGCTGAGAAGGTCCTGCGTCAAGTGGGCAAAAAGCGGGGTCGATCTGACCCCCATGTGGAATTCTGGGGCGGATCAGCGATGAGGACAAGGCCCGTTTCTACCGCAGCCTCTCCGTCTATGTGGCCCCGCAAAGGGGAAGGGAGAGCTTCGGAATCGTCCTGGCCGAGGCCATGGCGGCCGGTTGTCCCCTCGTCGCTTCGGACTTGGAGGCCTTCCGGATGTAAGTCAGGAGGGCCGCTCGCCCGTCTTTTTCACCAACGAGGGACGCCGGCAGCCCAGGCGGGGAAATCCTCACCCTCCTTGCCGACCAGGACCTGCGTCAGGGCTTGGTGGCCCGGGAGAAGACCCGGTCCCGGGACTTCGACTGGTCGACCATCGCAGACCGGATAGAAGGCATTTATCGGCGGTATTGTTGATTTTACTGAAGGCTTGATGTCTGAACTGGCGCATAAAATCGAGACGTTTAATGACATGCCGAGCAATCGTCAGGAGAATTATGTCAGGACATTCCAGTGGGCTACCACCAAGAATAAGAAGGCCGCCATCGATGCCAAGCGTGGCAAGCTCTTCGCCAAGCTGATCAAGAACATCGAAATCGCCGCTCGTACTGGCGGCGGGGACCCCATGGCAATCCGACCTCTACGACGCCATCGTCAAGGCCAGAAGAGCTCCGTCCCCGCGGACAACATCACCCGTGCGGTCAAGCGTGGCTCTGGCGAAGAGGCCGGCGGCGCCAACTACGAGGAGATCGTTTACGAAGGTTACGCCCCCGGCGGCATCGGCCTGATCATCCAGTGCCTGACCGACAACCGGAACCGGGCTGCCGCCGTCGCGCTCCACCCCTGTCCAAGAACGGCGGGTCTTTGGCCGAAAACGGTTCCGTCAGCTTCAACTTCCACCGTCAAGGTCAGATCGAAGTCCCAGCCAAAGACGTGGACTTCGACTCCCTCTTCGAGACCGCGGCAGAGGCCGGGGCCGATGATGTGGAAGATAAGGGCGACTTCTATCTGGTCACCACCGACCCCTCCACGGTGGTCGATGTGCGCAAGGCCATCCAGGATGCCGGTTTCGACTACGATTCCGCTGAAACCACCTTGGTTCCCCTCAACTCCGTCGAGCTGGACTTGGAAGGGGCCAAAAAGGTGACCCGCCTGATCGACGCCTTGGACGACCTGGATGACGTCCAGGACATCTCCGCCGCTTGGACCGCTTCGGACGAAGTGATGCAGCAGCTGGAAGAGGACGAGTGAACCGATAAGACGGAGAGCCTTTCCCGCTTATGATCATTTGTGGAGTTGACCCGGCCGACGCGCTGCGGGGTCGGCATCATCGAAGCCGGCCCTTCTCGCCGGCTTTCTTTCATTCATGTGGATGTGGTCCGATCCGACCCTCACCAGCCTCAGGACGCCCGTCTGCTGACCATCTTCAATGGCCTATGCGCCCATATGGACGCGCGATCTGCCGGACGTGGTCTCCATCGAGCGCGTCTTCGCCCAGGAGAACCGCAACACGGTCCTGGGAACGGCCTAGCCGCTGGCCGGCCATGGTGGCGGCTGCCCAAAGGGGATTCCGGTCTCCTGCACACCCCGACCGAGGCCAGCTGGCGGTCACCGGCAACGGTAAGGCGGATAAGGCCCGCGCAGACCATGGTGGCCAAGATCCTTTCCTCAACGCCCCTCCGTCCCCTCCCGACGCCGCCGATTCCTGGCCTTGCCATCTGCCACTGCCTTACGCCCTGAAGGGGCCATCCAAAGGCGGGGAAAGGAGGGCACCTGACCGCGGCCTCAGAAACAATGGGTCCAAGCCTTGCAAAAGAGCGGCAAGCGCGGTGTCCGCCGCGATATGTAAGATATTCGAACATACGTTCGATAAAGCGAGGGATATCATGATCGGAAGCCTTGAAGGCGACGTGCTTTCCGTCAGCGCGGACGGCCTTCTGCTGGACGTCAACGGGATCGGTTTCAGCCTTCGCATGCCCGCCCGGGATCTGGCCGGTCTGCACGCCGGAGGGCATGAGCGGATCCTCACAGTCATGACCGTCTCCCAGGGACGCCATCGCCTTGTATGGTTTCCTGTCCGCTTCATCGAAGACCTTGTTCACCCAGTTGCAGAAGGTGAGCGGGGTAGGGCCCAAGGCCGCCATGGCCATCCTATCCACCCTTTCCCCGGAAGAGTTGGGGAAGGCCATCCATGACAACGACGTGACCGCTTTGACCCGGGCCCCAGGGGTCGGGAAGAAGGGGGCCCAGAAGATCATTCTGGAGCTTCATGGCTCGGTCGATTTCTCCTCTCTGGATGAGGCTCGGCCTCCCGGGTAGAGGAAGGCGGGCTGGACTTTCAGTGGACCAGGTCATCCAAGGCTTGTCTTCTTTGGGATGGCAACGGCGGGACGCCTACCAGGCCACGATGGAGGCCCTGGGCCAGTTGGGTCTGACGGCTCCTTTGACCGCCGAGCAGATTCCCCAGGTGCTCGCAAGGCTTTGCGAGCGATTTGGACCGGGGCCATAGCGAGGAGACCAGTGATAGCATGAATGACGATTTTCCACGGCTCAGGCGGACCTTGGGCTTCGAGAGCTGACAACGCGGACGCCCAGGAAGAGTCCTGCGGGTCATTTCCGCCCAGCCCCAAGAGGAAGACTGGTCAGCGATGAGGATTGCGTCCGGCGACCCTCGATACTTCATCGGACAGCCGCAGCTGAAGGCCCAGCTGGGTCTTTTTCCTGCAGGCGGCCCAGAAGAGGGGTGCCGCCGGATCATATCCTTCTGGCCGGTCCTCCCGGCTTGGGAAAGACCACCCTGTCCATGATCGTCGCCAAAGAGCTCGGCGTCCCCATCCGCGTCACTTCGGGCCCGGCCATCCAGCATGCCGGGACCTGGCTTCCATCCTCAGTTCCTTGGATGAAGGGGAGGTCCTCTTCATCGATGAGATCCATCGCCCTGCCTCGGGCGGCCGAAGAGCTTCTGTACATAGCCATGGAGGATTTCCCGGTGGATGTCATGGTCGGGAAGGGCCGGGCCTCTTCCATCCCCTGACCCTGCCTCGGTTCACGGCCATCAGAGCCACGACCAGGGAAGCATGCTTCCTTCCCCTCTGCGGGCCCGGTTCGACCACCGCCCACCTGGATTATTACCCCAAATCGGAGTTGGAACGTCTGATCAAGAGGTCGGCCCTTGTCCTCAATATGACGATCGACGACCAGGCGGCCCGCGAGCTGGCCCTCCGCTCCCGGGGCACCCCCCGGGTGGCCAACCGTCTCCTACGACGGGTCAGGGACTGGGGGATCGTCCATGGTCTGGAGACCATCGACGCCGAGGCCGTCATCGATGCTCTGGAACTTTATCAGATCGACAAGGAAGGCCTGGACCGGCTGGATATCGCCGTGCTCACCGCCCTGTGCAAAGCAGTTCAAAGGCGGACCGGTCGGCCTCAACAACCTGTCGGCCATGGTGGGGGAAGAGGCCGAGACCGTGGAAACGGTCTGCGAGCCTTACTTGGTCCGTGAAGGCTTCCTGGTGAGGACCCCCCGTGGCCGCGCCGCCACGGACCGGGCCTGGAAGCATCTCGGCCTGCAGCCCCCGGAACAGACGGCGGGGGATGTCACAAGTCTGTTCTAGACTTATAAACCTGGCCGACAAGCTGAAAGCCCTTGCAAATCATGGCTTTCAAGACTTCCGAGCCTCAGTGGCCTGTCATAGATGGAAAAACAAGGATTAGCTAAGGAGCTTTTCATGATTATTCTCTCCGCCGCCAAAGCGTCCAATTCCCGGAGCGGGCTCGTCCATGCTCTTTCATGATTATCCTCCTGATAGCCATGATCGGCCTGATGGCATGGACCTCCCGCAAACAGAAGAAAACAGCAGTCCCAAGTGCAGGATTTCCGCCAGACTTTGAAGGAAGGGACCCTGTCGCCACTGTCGGCGGCCTGCTGGGCTACTGTGCATTCCGTGGATAGAACATGATGAGGTCGTCATCGACCTCGAAGGTTCCCTGTCCAAGTGGCGCATCCAGGCCATCACCGAGCCCCCGATCCGTCCGGCTTATGTTTCCGACGACGAGGTGGATGAAAAACGGCAATCCTTTTGGTTGACCAGTCCGAGACCGCTGATTCTTCTGATTCTTCCGAGGCGTCACTCCTGAAAACCCCTGAAAACGTCGCTTCCTCCGAGACAGACCCGGTGCGGCCGCCTCTCCTGCTCCCGCCGCCGGCTCCTTTGATTCAGCCGACCTGGCCGGGTCCGAGCGGAGCAGGTACCTTACGAGCGGCCAGCCCAGGAAAATTAACGGTACTGCCACAGACACGGACATAATCGAAAACAGAGATAGACAAGGACGAACATGACCACCAACGACATCAATCTCGATGATGTGAAAGGCGTCTCCCAGGAGGATGCCAAATATCTGGGATCCTGATCCGCACTATCCCCGGGTTCCCGACGGAAGGGGTGCTTTTCCGCGATTTCATGCCGGTTTTCGCCGACGCCCGCGGGCTCAACATCCTGGTTGATGCCACCGTCGCCTCCCTGCCTGTGGATCCGGACGATTTCGACTATGTGGCAGGATTGGAGGCCCGGGGTTTCCTTTTGGGTACCCTCCTGGCGCAGAAACTGGGCAAGGGGTTCATCGCCGTCCGCAAGGCCGGCAAGCTTCCCCCTCCGGTCATCCGCCAGTCCTACACCTGGAGTACGGCAAGGCCACCATGGAGATCGAGCGTGACATCATCAAGCCCAACTCCCAGGTGCTGATTCTGGACGACCTGGTCGCCACTGCGGCACCGCCTGGGCGGCCATGAAACTCTTCGAATCCATCGATTGCTCGGTCGCCGGCTTCAGTTTCGTCATGAAACTGGATGGACTAGACGGATTCGACCGGATCTCCTACCATCCGATCTCCTCGCTTTTCAGCATGCCAGCCTGAGCTTTCTCGCTCAGCGTCCGTTCGATTCGGAAGACAAGAAAAGGGGTCGTCAATGCCAGCTCGAAAATCTCATCTCGTCCTGTTCCAGGGAAGATCAAGCTGGGAAGGACGACCCTTCGTCTGACTCCGGGCATCCGGGCAGTCCCTCAGATCGATCCGTTCCGGTTCCTCATCCGGGTCCTCCTGCCGGGACACATTGCCAGGAGTGGCCGTCACTCTCATTTCCTATGGGCTTTTCGCCCTCAGCCTTTTCCTCCTGACCGCCCTGTTCACCATGCTCGTCGGTTTGGAGACGAAAACCAGCTTCAACGACAGCATCCTTCCCTGACCGGGGTCTTCCTCCCTTTTCGCCCAAGGCAGCGCCGTCACTTATCAGGGGATCACCGTCTCCTGCTGCCTCTCGGCCTGCCCCCTGGTCTTCATCATCCTGATCCGGGCGGCGCCAAACGGTTCAAACTCAGTCTGAGCGGCTATCTGGCCGCCAGCCTTTCCTGGCTCATTCTCACCGCCCTCCTACGTCCGATGCGCCCTTACCTGGTTGGTGGCCTTCCTCAGGCCCTGGGCCGCAGCTGGCTCGTCCTCACCCTCGGGACCCTCTTGTCGGTATCCGAGGAATCCCCGCTGATCTTCCGCCTGCGCCTCTTCGTCCGGGCCCACGTGAGCGGCCCCATCCGGAAAGCCATCAAGCTCGGTTTCCGTCTGGCCGGTAAGGTCGCTCTGGTCTTCCTGGCCCCTGTCTGTCGTGACCCTCCTGATCTGGATTTTTCGAATTTCGCTCACCGTCCGCACGGTCGCCTCCTACAGCGGGATGGGGCCGGTGTCTTTGGCCATTTTCTGCCTGGTCTCCCTCTTCTGGCTGCCCACCTTCCTTTTGTGGGCCCTGTCTTGGATTCTCGGCTCCGGCTTCGCCATCGGGACCACGGCCGTCTTCACCCTCTGGCAGAGCAGGTCCAGCAGCCTGCCGATCCTGCCTGTCTTCGGCCTCTTCCCCTCATCGGTGTCGAACCGGACCGTCATCCTCCTGATCCTTATCCTACCTATCATCCTCTTCTTCCTTTTAGGGGTCCATACCATCGCCTCGTCCTCCACTTATAATCTCTTTTCCGCCAGCTGGGGGCGTCAGGAGGATGCAGCCGAGTCGGACTTGACCCTGCCCGGAATCCTCGATCCTCAGTCCGCTGATGGGCGGGGTCAGCAGGAGAAACGCAAAGTGGAGAAATCCGGGGAAAGGGAGAAGACAGAAGAGGAAGGTGAAAAGGGGACCAGGCAGGACGAGCTGGACCAAGAAGAGGAACCCTTCTGGAAGACCATCCTCTCCGTCCTCATCTCCTTCGCTTACGTCGCCGCCACCTTCATCGTGGCCATCATAGTCACCATCGCCCTGGCCACCTGCCTTTACAGTCTGGCCTCCGCCTCGCTTGGGCACCCATTCCCTCAGCCAAGTGGGGTCGATCTTTCGGCTTCGTTAAGCGTCACCGGCAGACCAGTGACATGGGGGTTCTTCGCCGCCTGGCTCCTTTCCCTGGCCCTGGTCGTCATCCGTCTGACGATCGCCCACCTGAGGGCTCCGTTATCACATAGTGAGCGCTCTGACCAAGACTAGGCCTTCATCCCCGCTCAAGCTGGATTCCGTCAACCAGATAGAAGAAAGCAGGTATGATGACCCAATCATCTCGCCCTTTGAACCGCGTCCTCGTTTCCGTTTTTCCATAAGGATGGCCTGGACACGCTCGCCCAAAGCCTTCCGAAGGCGACGGAAGTCGTATCCACGGGGTCCACCGCGGCCCGCTTGGAAGAATTGGGGTTCAGGTGATCCCCGTCTCCCAGGTGACAGGATTCCCCGAAAGCTTCGAGGGCCGCGTCAAGACCCTGGACCCGCACATCCACGCCGGCATCCTGGCTGATCTGACGAATCCCGAGCACGCCAGGCAGTTGAAGGAATTGAGGATCAGCTTCTCGACGCCGTCATCGTCAACCTTACCCCTTCGCCGACACCGTCCGTTCCCGGGGCTGGCGAGGCGGAGTCCATCGAGAAAATCGACATCGAGGCCCTCCATGGTCCGGGGAGCGGCCAAGAACCACGCCTCAGTGGCCGTCATCACCGACCCGGCCGATTACCGTCTGGTGGCTGAGCGCATCGAGAACGGGCAAGGTTTCAACCTGGAAGAACGCCGGTACCTGGCCGCCAAGGCCTTCGCCCACTACGGCGACTTACGACGCTACGATCGCCGGAATGGTCCGCTTCCCGCTGGACCAAGCCCGAATCCTTGACGACAGGCGAAGAAGAGGCCTATCAGCCGACTTTCTACCAAAAAGCTGGGATCTGTCCCATACCCTCCGCTACGGCGAGAACCCTCATCAAAGCGCCGCCCTCTACCTGGATCCTTTGGGCAGGACGATTTTCGCCCATGCCCACGCAGCTCGGCGGCAAGCCCATGAGCTGCACAATTTCGTGGATGCCGATTCCGCTTGGCGCGGCGTCTGGGATTTCCCGGTCAGACGGCCGTGGCTGTGGTCAAGCATTCCAACCCTTGCGGCTTGGCGATCGGGGACACGGTGAGCGAGGCCCATCGCAAGGCCCATGCCTGCGACCTCATGAGCGCCTCACGGCGGGTCATCGCCGCAAACGCCACCGTCTCCTGGAGATGGCCCAGCAGGTCAAGCCGATCTTCACCGAAGTGATCGTGGCCCCATCCTATGAGCCGGAGGCCTTGGAACTCCTGCGCACCAAGAAGAACCTCCGCATCCTCCATGTTCCCTCCCGCCCTCATCCTCAGCGCCGCAACTAAGGGCCATCGACGGAGGCCTGCTCATCCAGGATGAAGATCAGATCAACGCTCCCGGGGATGATCCTTCCACCTGGACCCTGGTCGCTGGAGCGGCCGCGGACAAAGAGACTTTCCAGGACCTGGTTTTCGCTTGGAGGGCCGTCAGGTCGGTCAAGTCCAACGCCATCCTCATCGCCCACGAAGGGGCGACGGTCGGGATCGGCATGGGCCAGGTCAACCGGGTGGATTCCAGTCACTTGGCCGTGACCAGGGCCAACACCTGCAGATGGCCAAAACCGCACCCAGGGAGCCGTCGCGGCCTCCGACGCCTTTTTCCCCTTTCCTGACGGCATGCAGATCTTGGCCGAAGCGGGGGTGAAAGCCATCGTCCACCCCGGCGGATCCATCCGCGACGAAGAGGTCTTCGAAGCGGCCAAGAAGGCCGGGATCACCATGTACGTGACCGAGACCCGCCACTTTCTTCCATTGAGACTTGGCGGGACCGACTTGTGGCAGGAGCCATCTGCCGCGCGGGTGTATGATGGGCCCCTATGACAGATAGGAAGCATCGTCCTTACGTATCCGAAAGCCAGGAAGGCAAACCTTGGTTCCGAATGGATAGTCGCGGGGATGGTGCTTCTCCGTTCTCGCCTCGCCTTCCACCAACCCGGCTGGGGCACCGGCATCCTGCAGGTCACCGCCATCGTCACCGCCCTGATCCGCCTGATCCTTCGGGAACGCAGCCCTGGAAGGTCCGCTCCGTCCCCTTCGATTCCTTCATCGGTCTGGCTTTCGCCTGGGGTTGATCGTCACCTACTTGTCCATCCTGGCCATCTCCCGACTGATTTGACTGATTCATGTCTTATCATGCCTTTGAGCCATGCAAGAAATCCAAGCATAAGATCCAAGCATAAAATCGGTCGGTGAATCTGAAATGAAACAGGCATGAAAAAGCGTCGGACCTGCGTCCGACCCGAGAAAGAGGGGTTGAAAGCCGGCTTTAGCAAAGCCAATCCTTCGGAGGAGGGGTCCCCAGCCGAATCGGAAGCGGAAGAGACAGGCCTCGCTGATTCGTCGGATGCGTCAGATCGGCCTTCCGCCTGGTCATCGGCTTGGGGTTTGCCGGCTTTCACGACGATGGAGTCGAGTAGGCTTCGTCTCCACGCTATCGGAATCTGCGTTCTTATCAGCTTTTTGCGGTGGTCGCGCCCTGGTCTTTTCCGCCCATCCTGGTCCTGATCGCCTTCAAAGGAGGAGTCTTCATCCTCCTGGTCAAAGGGTTCCTGGCTGATTTCCGCATAGATGGCGGCGTCATTGGCGTGGACCGAGCTATGAGACGATGACGACGAAGGCTACCAGAGCCGCGGCCAGCAGGGGACCAGCCAGAAAACCCAAAGCTGGGGAGGGGTTAGTCGGTCAGGCCACGCAGCTAGGGCCATGATGGCGATGCCGGTCGCCTTGGCGGGGTTGAGACTGGCATGGTCGAAGCCGAAGGTGAGCATGGTGCCGAAGCCATAGCCAGTCCCATGCCCAGGGGGTACCAGCGTTTGCCCAGCCCCGCTCGTCGCTGTTGGCCATGTAGACGCCGATGATCAAGACCAAAGACATGCATTCAAGCAGGATGCTCCAGCCCATGCCGAAAGTCATCCGAAGTTCGCGTAGGCGGTCGGAATCGCCAATGAGCTCTTCGATCCCTGGTCGTAGATGTTGGTCATGTAGCTGAGGAGGAGATTGATCGCGCTTTTTGTCGGCGGAGGATTCAGGCAGGGGTGAAAGCGACGGCGGCGGCCGAGGCGAGGCCTCGAGAAGCTGGGCGATGATGTAGACGAGGGCGTCCAGCCAACCGATGCGGGATGCCAAGGCTGCGGCGAAGGTGACGGCGGGATTGATCTGGCCTCCGGAGATGCGGCCGAAGAGGGCGGAGACGGCCCCGTAGGCCATCGCCGCCATGAGGGATATGATCAGGAGGAGCGCCACCACGGAAGTGGGAGGCGGCGGAAGGATGGCGGTAACGACGAAGATGGCCGTGAAGACCATGAAGGAGCCGAGGAATTCAGCCCCGGCGCGGGCGAAGAGGGTGAAAGGGACCGGTTCTTTGGAAACCGACCGGTCCAAGGTGTTATCGGCGATATCTGACATGACTTCCCTTCAATTTGAGAATCCTTCAAAGGATGAGTGAGTTTTATACGCTCATATCCTACCATCGAAGTCACACAAATCAGGATTTTGGGCGGTCTTTCCTGTATACTTTGACTATATTTTGAGAAAGCTCAAAGGAAAGACGACACCTGTCGCAGCCAGTCCCGCTGGCTTGGTCACGTTGGGAGAACGATGCCGCATCAATACAGTCGCGCCGCCAAAGCGCATGAAGATTCTCAGGAAGGCGTTCGCCTTCAAAAAGTACTCGCCCAAGCCGGCTTTGGTTCCCGTCGTAAATGCGAGACCATGATCACCGACGGCCGGGTCGAGGTCGATGGGGACCTGGTCACCGAGCTCGGCGTCCGGGTGGATCCCCTTCACCAGGAGATCCGGGTCGACGGTTCCCGCATCCATATTTCCAACCGCCATGTCACCTTGGCCCTCAACAAGCCTCGAAGGTCCTATCCACCATGGACGATCCCAAAGGCCGATGGACTTTGAGGGACATCGTCGGAGACCGGTATGAACGGATCTTCCACATGGGCCGCCCTCGATTACGACACCGAAGGGCTCATCCTCATGACCGATGACGGGGAGCTGGCCCAACACGTCATGCATCCTAAATATGAGGTGGACAAGACCTACATCGCCACGGTGGAAGGCCACATCGGCGGTAGCGTCTGCCATCGCCTGGTCCGTACGGGGGTCCAGCGGATGACGGCTGGATCAAATTGACCAGTGCTCCATCATCGCCCAGAACCGGGATAGGTCCGTGGTCAAAGTGGTCATCCATTCCGGTCGCAACCGCATCGTCCGCCGTGTCTTCGGCGCCATCAGCTTCCCCGTGGTCAAACTGATCCGCACCCAGATAGGCCCAATCAAACTGGGGGAGCTCAAATCCGGCTCTTACCGAGTCCTGACCGGGGCTGAAGTCAACGCTCTTCATAAGGCGGTGGGGCTATGATCACAGTCGCTATTGATGGCCCTTCCGGGTTGGGAAATCATCGACTTCCCGAGCCCTGGCCCAACATTTCGGTTACGCTTATCTGGACACCGGGGCCATGTACCGGGCGGCCGCTTGGTGGGTCATGAGCCAAGGGGTCGATCTGGACCAGGTGACTCGAGGCCGATGAAGAGCGAATCACCCGGATGGTCGCCGCCTTCTTCACCGAGGATCATTGTCGGATCTCCCTTGACCCATCCGCTTTCGACGTCAGCAGCGACGGGGTCAGCATCAAAGAGGCCATCCGACAGGTCCGGGTCTCCACTCATGTCTCGGCCGTATCTTCCATCATCCCGGTCCGCCACCTGCTCATCGCCGCCCAAAGGGCCTACACAGACCAGGAGAACGATCCCGATTCCTTCTGGGGAGCCGGAATCGTGGTGGAAGGCAGGGGACATCACCACCGTCGTGGCCCCTACGCCCAAGTCCGGGTCTTGTTGACGGCCCGGGAAGAGGTCAGGCAGGCCAGACGGAACGCCCAGAGCGCCGCCGCTTCATCTGCGGCCCCGCCGCCGGCGCAGCGCCTCGTTCCGGGGATGATGTGGCTGCCCGCGACGCCAAAGACGCCAAAGTGACCTCTTTCACCACGGCGGCCGAAGGGTGACCACGGTCGACAACTCCGACCTGACCTTCGACCAGACCCTTGATGTCCTCATCGGCCTGGTGAACGAGGCCATCGACCAGGACCTGTACGATAACTACCTCTCCCAGCTGGAAGGCTACGATCTGGACGAAGAGGACCGCCCTCCTGGCTGAGTCCGGAGGGCCAGTCGGCGGCCAGGAGGCCACCGACGAGAAGGTCGGGGTCATCGCTGTCATCAGCCGGCCCAATGTGGGCAAAATCCACCTTGGTCAACCGCGTCTTAGGGCACTAGGGGCCGCCATTGTGGAGGACACCCCGGGGTCACCGGGACCGGGTCTCCCTAGAGGCGGAATGGGCCGGGCATGATTTCAAATTGGTCGACACCGGGGCTGGGAGGCCGACGTGGAAGGAATCGATTCCGCCATCGCCGACCAAGCCTCCATCGCCATGAATATGGCCGACGCCATCATCTTCGTGGTCGATGGGACCGTTGGTCTGACCCAAACCGACGACCGCATCGCCTCTTTGCTGCGTTCCTCGGCAAACCCTGTCACCGTGGCCGTCAACAAGGCCGATTCCCAGGCGGCCGAGTCACGCGTGCCGAATTTTGGAAGCTGGGCCTGGGCGAGCCTTTGCCCATCTCCGCCTTGCATGGCAGATGGGCGACCTGCTCGACGCGGCCGTGAATTCCCTGAGCACGGTGGAAAACTGACTGGTCCCCTGGCCGCCAGCGATCTGCGGCGCGTGGCCCTCATCGGTCGTCCCAACGTGGGCAAATCCTCCTTGCTCAATCAATTGGCCCACGAAAACAGGTCCGTGGTCAACGACCCTGCGGGACCACCCGGGACCCGGTGGACGAGGTCATCACCATAGGCGACGAGAAATGGCTCTTCATCGATACGGCCGGAATCAAACGCCGTCTCCACAAACAAAGCGGGGCCGACTATTACTCCAGCCTGCGCACCCAGGCCGCGATCGAACGCTCCGAACTGGCTCTGGTCCTTTTTCGACGCTTCCCAGCCCATCTCTGACCAAGACCTGAAAATCATGAGCTCGGCCGTCGAAGCCGGCAGGGCCATCGTCCTCGTCTTCAACAAGTGGGACGCTTTGGACGAATTCGACCGTCTGCGTCTGGAACGCCTGTGGGAGACCGAATTCAACCGCGTCGCCTGGGCCCAGAGGGTCAACCTTTCGGCCAAGACCGGCTGGCATACCAACCGCCTGCTGGGGCCATGCATACCGCCCTGGATTCATGGGACAAGCGCATCCCCACCGGCAAGCTCAACTCTTCTTAGGACAGCTGCAGGCCGCCCACCCTCATCCTTTGAGGGGAGGGAAACAGCCCCGCATCCTCTTTGCGACCCAAGCGTACCAAACCTCCCACGTTTCGTCATTTTCGCCACCGGCTTCCTGAACATGGCTACCGGCGTTACATCGAGCGGAGCCTGCGTGAACGCTTCGGTTTCGAGGGTTCCCCCATCCAGATTTCCGTTCATATCCGGGAGAAGAAAAAGAAGGGGAGTAAGGCGCGACACGACGAAACACCCCCGGCCGCACTTAGTAGGGGGTGTGTTAATCTATGAGACGTGCTGCGAAAGGCCTGAGGTCTGAGCGAGTCGACGGGCCATAGCAGCTTGGTAGCGCACTTGACTGGGGGTCAAGGGGTCGCGGGTTCAAATCCCGCTGGCCCGACGAATGAGCCTGGTGGTTTTCCGCCAGGCTTTTTGTTTTTCTCCTGATTCTCCCCTCCTGCTTGATTCGCCAAGCCTTCCTTGGCGCCCCCTGCGGCCCCTTGGCAGCCTCTGAGTGGTTTTCCTGAGTGTTCTCAGCGCCCTCATAGCGGAGCGTCAGGCGCCTGCAGGGTCATCGCGGACCGGGCGGGGCAAAAGCAGAGAGGGAAAACGGACAAAAGCGGTGTTGCTTTTGCCTTCAGCTTGTTTTTCCGCTAGAATGATGACGGTTTGGCTGAAGCTCCCAGCCACGAAAGGTTCTTTCATGGACAACAACGCCTTTGAAGCCTCGGCGCAGAAAAATGCGCGACAACGATATGAGCGATTTCGCCATCGAACAGTTCAAGAGGCTCTATGACATCTGGCAGGAAGACGAATCAGAGTGGATTCCTGAATCGGATGTCGAACCGGTCGATCATATCCGTCATATCGGTGAGATTCACGACACCATCAACGCGAAGACGGCCAGCAAGGCCTTAGCCAAGACGGCCATGCTCAAATTAGAATGGGGATTGGGGACCTCCATGGGCCTGCAAAGGGCCAAATCCTTCTGCCCGTCCGTCGGCACAAAGCCCGGCAGATGAATTTCCTGGACATCATCCTAGGACAGGTAACCACCGTCCGCCAGCAGCAGGGGGTGAAGCTCCCCTGACCTTCATGGACTCCTATCGGACTTCCAAGGACTCCCTGGCCCGTATCCGGCGGAACCGCAATTTCCATCAGGACGAGATCCCCGTGGAGATCCTTCAAAGCCGCGAGCCCAAGATCGTCAACGCCTCCGGTATGCCGGTCTCTTTCGTGAAGAACCCTGACCTGAATGGTGCCCCCCGGGCATGGCAGCGTTTTCAGCTCCTTATGGGAATCTAGCCTTTTGGACGTCCTGCAGAACGAGGGGATGGAGTATCTTTTCATCTCCAATTCCGACAACCTGGGGGCCCGGCCGTCCAGCACCGTCTCCGGGGCCTTCGCCCAATCCGGGGCCTCCTTCATGATCGAGGTGGCAAAGAAGACCGACGCCGACCGCAAAGGCGGTCAGCTGGTCCGCGATAAGAAGAGCGCCGCCTCATGCTGCGGAGATGACCCAGGTCCACCCGGACGATAAGGATGTGGCCACCGATGTCAACGTGCATCCTTATTTCAACACCAACAACCTCTGGGTCCGCATCAGCGCCCTGAAGAAGCTCCTGAAGAAGCACAAGGGAGTCCTTCCTTTGCCGGTCATCCGCAATTCGAAGACGGTCGACCCGACCGATTCGTCCACCCAGCATGTGATCCAGCTGGAGACGGCCATAGGCGGCCATCTCTTTGTTCGATGACGCCGTCTGCGTGGAAGTGAGCCGGTCCCGTTTCCTCCCCGTCAAGACGACCAACGACCTGGTCATCCTCCGCTCCGACCGCTTCCATCTGACCGACGCCTTCGAGATGGAGGACGGCAACTACATCTTTCCCGACATCAATCTGGACCCCCGCTTCTACAAGAACATCGATGATTTCGACGAGCGTTTCCCCTACTCGGTCCCTTCCTTGGCGGCTGCGAATTCCTTCACGGTCGAGGGGGATTGGACTTTCGGACGGGATGTGCGTTGTTTCGCCGACGCCCACCTGTCCGACATGGGACGGCCTTCTACGTCCCCAATGGGTCTTTCGTGGGGCCGCAAGGAATCGAATCGGATTCCTGGCAATAGCGAAAAAGACCGCGAAGGATTCCAATAGCGATCCGGATGAGGCCCATAGGTGAGGGTTTCGACCCTTTTCTCAGCTCTTATCACGAATTTTGCGGAAAATGTGTGTTTTGTGAAAATACATATTAGAATGAAGGAGTGTATGCCCTGGACAAGTCCGTGGCTTCCCTTTTTGCGGGAGTTTCTTCAGGGGTCCGGGCCCCGATAAATGAACGACCGCGCCCGATGCGGTCAGAAACAGGTACAAGAGGATATATGGCTGAAGGATCTACGAACGGTGAGCGTCGATTTTTCCGATAAGTGGGGAAGCATCGAGCTCGACGTATCTGGCCGTCCTGTCATCTGCTTTTCCCCAGTGGCTTACCTCGCGGCAAATCGCCCAGCGAGTGAAGGCTTATGCCGATTCATACGGCGAGCTGGCGGATCAGGCGGCTAAGGCTGCCTTCGCCAAGCAATTCCAACGTGACCGGGCCAAGCTGACGGCCATGGGCATCGCCATCGAATCCCGGCAGCCGGAATATTCCTCCAAGTCGGAAGGCCAGGATTTCGCTTCCTATCGTCTCCAGCTGGGGGATGAGCCCCGGGTCATGACCCAATTCCAGACGGAAGACATGCCCCTCTTGGCGGCCGCCAACTATCTGGCCCGGTCCATCGCGGCCAATGAGCAGGAGAACATCCAGCGGGCGAAAGACAGCCAGCACAAGAGCCGGAGCACCCACGCCTGGCCCAGACCCGACCCCGGGATTGGGCTTGGATTCATCGCCCCAGCCTGGGACCCAGAAGATCCCCAAGTCCTCCCGTATCGTGGACTCCGTCGGTTCGCCGCCACCGTGGAATTCGAAGGCGAGAACATCAATGTGCTACACTGACTCGGATGACCTGGCTTCCTATGTCTTGGATCTCCCGGCCCCGAGATTCTGGAACCAGTCGAAGCTCGTGAGGGCATACAAACGTCGTTTGAATGCCGCTAAAAGCATCCGAGTGGCCGACTTGTCCGTCTCCGACAAGGCCATCCCCGCTTCCGACGTTCCGGTGATCTCCGTCTCCGAACTCCTTCAGACCGATGACGAGCCGCCGAAGAAGCAACCGACGGTCCAGACCGGGAGCGAAGTTGATCGCCGCCTCCACCTCATGCTTTTCCTTTCCGCCCATCTGGGGAGGAGTATTCCCTGACCGAGCTGGCGGACCGCTTCATCGGCCCCGCCCGCACCCCGGAAGAGGAACGGCGCAACGTCAACACCCTCGCGCAAGGACATCGGCACTCTTGACCACCGTCTCCGACGATGGGAAGTGGCTGGACCAGTTCTTCGAGATCGACTGGCCCCTGCTGAAGACGAGAGCATCGTCAGCGCCAATTCTTTTGGGTCTGGAACGCCTGGCAGGGGTTTCACCCCAATATATGAGCATGCTGACCGCTTCCGTCAGCTACCTGGCCCATTCCCCCCTCATGCCGGACATCGACCGCAAGCAGGCCATGGATCTCTATAATCAGCTCTATGAGTATTCCAAACCCGGTCAGACCCCCTGGCTGAGCCTGACCGGTTTCAGAGCTGGCCCCCGCCTGCTTCCCGATCATCAAGCACGCCATTGAACACGACCAGCTGCTGGACATGGAATATACCGATGGGTCCGGACGCACCCGCCGCCGTCTGGTCGCCCCGGCGAAAGTCTTCGTGGATGAAGGCGTTCACTACCTGGCCGCCTGGACCGGGGTGGGGAGAAGGACCGGAAGGTCCCGGCCGAGGACCCCATCGATGAAGAGGATCAGGCCCCGTCACGCAAACGCCGCAATTCAAGTCACAGAACTGGCAAACCCTCCGTCTTTTCCCGCATCGGCAAGGTGGAGACGGTCGAGCCCAGCCATCACATCGACGTTCGGAAGTCCCCTGTCCGACTTTGCGCGAATGGAACTTCGAGAACGGGACCGAAGCCGTCTTCCTGACCAATCAGAAGGGGATGCCTTTCATCAAGAACCTTCCGGGGGCCACGGTCGAAGACACCGATCACGGCCAAAAGGTCCATCTGATCATCTCGTCCGACTCCTGGTTCGTGGCCTTCTGATCGCCCACGCCCGCCATATCAGCGCTGCTGGGGCCGGAGACTCTGCGGTCCATGATCACGGCCCGGGCCGATCGGAGCCACCCATATCAATCAACGAGGGAAGAGGCCGATTCCAAGCGGTCCGAAGGTCATCGGAGGAGGCGCTGATGCCGGGCTGGGGATGGGCCATCCTGATCGTCGCGGCCTTGATCGTCTTCGTCCTGGGATTGATTTACGCCTTCCTCCATGCCAAAAAGCCATGACGGGGATTTCAAAGACGGCCGACGACATCCAGGTACGGGTCGCCAAGATGACGGAGAAGGGGAGCTCCTGGACGAGGACCGGGTCCCTGCTTTTGCCAAACCGATCAAAGCGAGCCGACGTTTATTCCAAAGCCCACGAAGAGGTCTTGGAAGGCAAACGGCGTTGCTCCCAGCGTCACCGCGCCTACCTGGGACAGCTGGGCCGAGACGGATAGAAGACCATCAACGGGCTCGGGCAAAAGCTGGAATTCCGGCCGAAGACCTCCTTGACGAGAAACGACTAGTGAGGCAGGCCAGAACGGGAAAAAGCCGGGGATCCGCCTCCAGGCGTTGACTAACCCTGCCTCGGACTTGGGAAAAGGACGCAAGGCCGACGAGCGCATCATCACTCTCCTCGGAAAAAGACCAAAGAGCTGGGGCTATCGTCTGCGTCCTCTCAGCCCCTGATGCGCGCCACCTCTTTAGATCTGGTCCGTTCCGCCCTGCCTGACCTCGATCTTCTCCTCGTGGCCGGGGGAGACGGGATCGTCCATATAGCTGCCAACGCCTTGTCCGGCAGCGACCTGCCTGTGGGCATCATCGCTTGCGGGTCCGATAACGATTTCGCCCGCGGATTGGGCCTACCCATCCACGGAAATCGAAACCAGCGTCGACCTCCTTTTGGAGGCCTGGATGCAGCGGTCCATCCTCCCCGTGGACCTGCTCGCCGTCGATCCCCTTCCTTCCGACTCGGGCGCTTCAGACGCTTTCGGCGCTTCCAAAGCTTCCAACGTATCCACCGCTTCCACCGAGCGAGTGGGCGGCCAACGAACCGTCTACGTGGCCGGCTCCCTGAGCTGCTCCATCGACGCCGCCATCAATCGAAAGGGCCAATCGTTCACCTCTGCCGTGAGACTGCGTTACGTCCAAGCGGGGGTCTCGGAAGCCAGCCATCCCCTGGCTTACGGTTTCCGCCTTGGTCTGGACGCGGGCGGGACCGAGGACGGGCCGGATAAGCCGGCGACCCTTTCCCCGGAGACCCCCCTCCTTTTGATTTCCAACGCACAGTGTATAAGCAGCGGAATCAGGTTCGCCTTATTCCTCCTTGCAAGACGGCCACCTGGATCTGGTTTGGGCCAGTGGATGCCCAGCCCCTGCAGGCCATCAGGACCTTGCTCCAGAGGCTACAAAGGACTGCACATCCAGGACCGGTTGATCGGCTGGAAGCGGATGAAGGCGGTGACGATAGCGGCCAGCGGTCGCGGGACCGAACCCCTGATCTCATGGGGATGGGGAGATGATTGAGCCGTCTGCCCGTCAGAGTCAGCTGCCGGCCGAGGAAGCCGTGCGTATCCTTTTTCCTCTTGGTCTTGATGACTGAAAAGAATCAAAGGACGGCGTCCAGACCGACGGCCGCCATAAGGACAGGATATGAGTAAACATTGGCGTCATAGGCAAGCCGCCGACCGGGCAAGAGGCGTCCGAAAACGAGGCCTGATCGAATACCGATGGGAATCCGAAGACAGGGATCAATTGACTCGCCCAGCGTTTCCAGGCCTATAGCAAAGGGGAACCGACGGACCTCAAAACCCCAGGTCTCTGACCAAGACCGGCAGACAGGCTTAGGGAAGAGTCTCACGAAAGGGACTACTGGGCCGGTTCGTCTACAAGTTCATCCGATTCTGCCAGTTCACCCACTTCATCAGGAACCGGGTACCTGGCCCCACCTGTATGAGGAGTCCCTGGATTTCGACCTGGATAAATTTCCAACGGCGGGCCCTGACCGAACTCGAAGCCGGCAATAACGTCCTGGTGGCCGCTCCCACCGGGGCAGGCAAGACGATCATCGCCGATTTCGCCATCTACCTGGCCCGGCAAGGCAACGTCAAAGCCTTCTACACAACTCCGTAAAAGCTTTGAGCAACCCAGGAAATACCATGACCTGGTCAGGATCTACGGACCGGACAAGGTGGAGGCTCTGACCGGGGACATGTCCATCAACTCGAAGCGGGACATCGTGGTCGCTGACGACGGAAACCTGCGGAACATGCTTTACGAAGGGTCAACCACCCTGACGGCCTTGCGTTACGTCATCCTGGATGAGGTGCATTACCTGGCCGACCGCATGCGGGGCCAGGGTCTGGGAAGAGGTGATCATCCACCTGCTCAAGGACGAAGGTCGGGCCTGTCCGCAACCGTCTCCAACGTCGAGGACTTCGCAATTGATCCAATCGGTCAGGGGAAGACCAGCTCGATGTGTCTCAGAAAACGCCCGGTCCCCCTCATCCAGGAAGTCATGCCACAGGAGTCCGATGGAGGAGCCCCGGCTTTTCGACTCTTACCAGGACGATCAGGCAGTGGGAAGGGGGCCAAAGTCAATCCCTCAGCTCATCGTCGCCTTGGACCAGCTTGAACGGAAGGCCCAGCGCCAGACTTTCTCCCATCAGGCCCCTGGCCGGGGAAAGAACAAAGTCGGGGCTTATGGCCGCAAAGGTTTGAAAGGCCGACATGGGAACAGAGGTGGAGGGAAGATGCCGACATCTTCCGCAGACGCCGGTCACCATACACCTCGGCGGTGGGCCGTGGTCGATGAGCTGGACTTCCTCGGCCTCTTGCCCGGCATCTATTTCATCTTCTCCCGTAACGGTTGCGACCAGGCCGTCTCCCAATGCATGCAGGCTGGATTGTCCTTACACTCCCGCGAGGAAGCAAGAGATCCGCCAGATCGTCGATTCCACATGGCTTACGGCGGCTGACTGCCGACGATAAGAAAAGCCCTTCGTTTCGCTGATTTCCGCCATGCCTTGGAAGAGGGGATAGCCCCACACCATGCCGGGATGATCACCCTCTGCCGCCAGATCGTCGAAAAGCTCTTCGAACAAGGCCTTTTGAAGGTCGTCTTCGCCACCGAGACCTTGGCCTTGGGGATCCAATATGCGCCAGAAGCGTGGTCGTGAGAAGCTGGAAAAATTCAACGGGGTCAGTCACGAGACTTTGTCTCCGGGGGAGTTCACCCAGTTGACGGGCCGGGCCGGTCGCAGGGGAATCGATCCGGTGGGCTATTCGGTCATCGTGGATCATCCTGGCTTCCTGCCTCAGGACCGCCTTGGCAGCCTGGCCTCAAGCGCGTCGGTCCCTTGCATTCCAGCTTGCACTCCCACACCTTCAACATGTGCCGTCAACCTCCCTGAAACTGCTATGATCTGCAGACCGCCCGACGGACCTTGGACCATTCTACGCTACCACGCTGATGAGGCCACCCTTTCCGCTAAGAAACCTGGATGCTGCAGATTCCAGACCTCGCGCGAGACCTTGGAGGGAGTATGAGAGGGCGCCCATGCGCCTTGCGATCATGATTTGCATGACTTCATGACGGATCCGCTTACAGCTCCTGGACCGACTTGGAGCGGTCGTAGAGCAGACAGCTGCGAACACCAGCGGTTCAGACGAATGAAGGGCCAGGAAGCGCTTGCCGACTACAAAGCACCTGGACGCCCGCATCGCTGATTTGAAGAAACCAGGAGAAAGAGCATCCTGCCGTTCCTGCCCGGACCTCGACTTCCCATCTGCGGATCGGTTATAAATGGGGCCGATCTGCTCAAAAGAGCTGGACCGTTTGGAAGAACGCGCATTCCTGAACCGTTCTGGCGGTTCGACCGTCTCTGTTCCATCTTGAGCATGCTGGATTACATCGAGGATGTGAGACGGACGAGACGTCACGGACCGAGGTGAATAAGCGACAAGCGAGGAAAACGAGACAAGCGAAGGAGATTGCCAGAGTCGAATATTCCGACCAGCCGAGCTACCGTTTGACCGAATCAGGGCAGCTCCTGCGCCGGATTTACAGCGAAGAAGGACATCGTTTTGGCCCGGGTCCCGCATGAGGGACCCTGGACTCCTTGACCGCCGAAGAGATGGCTTCTGGTGGCTTCCGCGTCGTTCTATGAACCCGCGCGGGTCCTCTACGCATGTTCGGCATTTCGGAGGAAAAGAGACTGGCCCAGACCGCCCACCAGGTCCCGCGAAACTTTCCAGAAATCAACTTGACTGTGTGAGGATTATGGGACCGACTCGCTTGCCTGACGTCGATTTCGGCCTAAAGCGAGATCATGTTCAACTGGGTGACCGACAAGCACTGACCAACATCGCTGGGACTCCGATCTGACTGGTGAGGGTTTGCACGCGAATTGCGAAGAACGGATTTCGGTCGATATCGCCACTCAGACTCTCCACCGTGGGCGATTTCTCCTGGATTCTCGCAGGTACAGCGGAGGTCGCTTCCATGAGGCTGCGCCTAGTGAAATAAAAGGATCGTGGCCTATGGCGGAGACTCGATGAGGAATGATCGGAATGACGACAATGGCGGCTTTCATAAACCATAATGCCTACTAATGGTCGATAACGGTTGAATTGGCCGAAAAGGGACAAGCCTGGGCGATACGAGAGGTGATCCTGGGCGAAATGACTGTGAAGGGGGCTGACGGAATAAGGGGCCGTCTTCTCCTTTAGTAAAGTGGAAAAGATACTTCAGGAGAGTGAAACATGGCAGTAACGTTCTCTTCGAGGCATGAGTATCGCAAATCCTGAGTCGGACGACAACGTCGATCTCTTGCCCGCAAGGATGTGACTTATGTAGTGCCCGCAAGGCCACAGAGGCGATCCTTCACTCTGTCCGCCGACGTGGAGGCTCCGGAATCTGAGGAATGCCGGTGCGGTCAGGTCGGCTCATCGGGAGGATGTCGATGACGTCGCCGACGAAAACGGCTCGAAGCCGCAGCGGACCCATTGGGACATGCTCATGGAAAGGCGGACGGAAGAAGAGTTGTCTGAATTGCTCAAGAAGCGCCTGAAGATGCGCGTGGGTGGATTCCGGATTACGAGTGATGGACGATGAAAGGTCATGGTATGTAGCTTTAGCCGATAATGTACGTTGCGTCGAGATTAGTCATATTGATTTAATGATTGACTCGATCCTCAGGCGGATACCGTGCAAGACTCTCGCAATATCCTCGATATCTCGTCGTCGCCATTCCTCTCTTCAGATTATTCCCATCAAGAAAGCGAGAAAATTCTCCCGGGGCTTTTGAGCTCTTTCGATGAAGACAAATCAAATCACTCGGCCCGATATATGCTCCGTCGCTGGGCCTTCTGCAGCTCGATCCGTTTGCGCAAACGACGTTCAGCCAATTCATCAATCACACGTCCAGGATGCGCCTGACTTCTGGCTGTCGGTCAGGTCCACGTAATCGGTCTGGTCCAGGCTGGCTCTCGACAACTTATGCCAGATGACGCTCACGGAGACGCCGTAAATGGCTTGTCCGAACTCATCAATTCCATCATCTGCCGGTCGGACTGGCAATCAGCCACCCGCTGACCATCGGCACAGGATGGTCATCTGCTCCTAGATCCTGCTTTCTGTGGTTCATGCAGGCTGAAATGTAGCTGCCCATGCATTCTGCGAGGTTCTACCCTGCGTCCAAGAGCCGCTTGGATACAGCCATGTGATGACAACGTCCTCGAAGGAATACAGCCGGCGGGACCCGGAACCATGCGAAGGTGTGATGGACTTTGCTCCACGTTGCTTGCGGGCCCGGTAATCAAGCTGACGGTAGAAAGTGATCCCGCGACTTGGCGGCGACGGGTCTTTATAGCGCGTAGGTCATCTTGCTGTCCGAGGTGTCGAAAAGCTCCCTGAACGGCGTCCTGAGCCTTTCAGCATTTCTGTCCTGTCCGGACCAAAGCGGACGTGCAGGGAGAAAGCTGATGCCTGCCTTGAGCTTGAGTCTCTGTCTTCATGTCTTTCATCGCGTGACCATCCCTCAAATCCTAAACTACTACTATGTAGTTTAAGCCATGGAGTGTGGAGAATTGTTGAGCAACGACGCAGACTTTGTGAAGACGACGAAGCGGTACACTATCCCACTAGATCTCATCGCCGTTGCGCAGGACGTCGCTTCCACCCGCTCCCGGTTCACGTAGGTGCCGTTGAGGCTCGGTCTCTGCCACTGATAGCGCCCTTCGATCCGCTTGAAGACCGCATGGACCTCGAGACCGTGCCGTCGTCACATGATGTCCTCGCGAGGATCGCGGCCGACGGTGAGCTGTTCTGTCAAGAAGGTAGGGAGCCGGACAAGGGTCCCCTGGTGGAGATGAGCAGGGCGTCCTAGAGAGCAGCTGGAGATGGTGTCCAGATCGTCGGCAGTCAGGGCCTCCCCCGTCTGCGTCACGGGAATATTGATAGCGGGCAAGCCAATGCTGGTCGTCTCACCTGCAGATGGTATAGGATCCGTCATCTTAGTCACCTACCGCTTTCGCATATTTGTTTTCTCTGGATTGCACCGTAGCGCTAATCAAAACCTTATCCGATTCCTCTACTTTAACCGTCGCCCGTACGTTACCTCAGCTTGGAGCCGACCCTGCCGGCGATGTTGATGGCGTTATCCAAGGCGGGAAGAGGAGCCGATGGCCCGGAAAACGTAGGTGAAGAGATGAGCTGGCCGTCGCATTCCACCCCGTTGGCTGTGTCGACGATGTAGGAGGAGGTGATGATGCGCACATGGTTGAGCTCGATCACCTCCGCCCCGGCGTTTCGCAATTCCTCCAGGACGCTGAAGAGGACGGTGGATGAGATGGGGGTCCCTTCTGGGTGATGGTGATGACCGCTTGGCCTTTGGGCTCTGCAGTCGTCCGGAAAGGATCCTGTTGATCTGCTCGTTCTCCTTGGCGATCGGATGATCTCCTCCTGTTTGTTGGCGGCGCTCTTGATGGAGGAAAGCTGGGAATTCAGGTTGACTTTCGCGTCTCCAGCTTGTTGATCTGGGAATTGGTCTCGTCCAGGAGGCGGACCAACTCGTCTTCGCTCAAGTTGCTGTAGGTGGTATCGACGTTCCGGGATTGCCACATGTAGCCGAAACCCAAGGCCAGGCACAGGACGAAGATGAGGACGCTGGCCAGGGCCTTGTTGGTGACCATGGGCGAAATCCGAGGATCCGTTTGACCTTCTTGCGGGGAATGACGGGAAGGCTCGGTCTGTTCCTCTTCGTCCTCCTCCTTTTCCTCTTTCGCTTTCCCTTTCTTCGTCCCCTTGTCCCCTTTTTTATCGCCGACCTTGCCTTCGGACAGTGCGTTGCTTTCTTCCGCTCCGGCTGGGTCGTCGGACCTGTCCACCGTGGCTTCATCCTCGACGTTTTCCCTGGCTTCCGTCATATCATCCTTGGTCATCGCTTCTCCCCCTCATGCCCGGAAGATGTACCGGCGGATGGCCGACACGTTCGAGGAAAGATGTGATGCTTATGGACCACGATCACGGCGGTCGTCAGCTGGGAACCGACCCTAGTTGGGAGCCGATGAGGACCAGCAAGGCCGCGGTGACCACGTTGGCGATGAAGGAGATGATGAAGACCCGGTCGCTGAAGTTCCGTTCGAAGTAGGACCGGGCGGCTCCCAGAAGAGCGTCCAAGGCGGCGACCACCATGATGGGCAGGTACGGTTGGAGCCAGATGGGGACGCTGGGCTGAAGAAGATCCGCCACGACCCTCACGATAAGGCCGATGATTGCTGCCATCTTATTTCTCCTTGCTTTCTCCACGGTGACGCTGGGACGGCCGAGCTGCAAGTCCCCTTGCCGGGGAAAAGAGACCTGAATCCCATAGGACTGCAAGGCCTGACGCAACTGTGGATGCTGCGTTTCATCTATGGCCGATGTCGTTATTCGAATCCCCATAGTTTTCGATGGTATAGGGGACGAGATGGAACCGTCCCGATGAGGATGTTGTTGCCGGCCAGACGGATGGAGCTTAGGCGCCGAGCCGGATCCCCGCTGTTGATGGAGATGGCTTCCGCTCCGTAATACCACAGGCGGGCAACGATGATCTGCATGATGGAGTTTGGTCAGAGTCTGCTTCTACAGGCCGGCGGAGACCCGGTTGGAACTGTTCTCCTGAGGCTTCTCTGGTCGGATTGGTGATGACGATCTTGATTCCGGGCCGGAAAACTGTACAGAGCATCGGCGAGGTTGTCTCGATTTCTGCTGGGGGTCAGGTTCATCTTCCGGATGGAGGAGATCTGGGAGTCCCGCTGGCTTTGGAGCTTTGGATACCTGGTCTTCCACCGTCCTCTGCCGTCTTTGACCGCCGTCGTCACTTGTTGGCTCAAAAGTGGCTCACCTTGGCCTCGGTGTCCTTTCTGCGGGAGCGGATGGCCTGCATGCTGCTGATCCCGATGGCCACGCAGAGGATGAGGAGATGGCCTTTTGGATCCATTTCTGGATCGTCTCCAATGCGCGGTCAAGGTCGAATTCGTACATCTGGTCCATAGGACGGTTGATCAGGTCGTCAAGCGGAGGAGGACCACCTCGATACCCTCGTCTGGTCTCTTGGCCCGGGAGGGTCCTCCACGGCCTCGTAACGCAGGAGGGCGGCGGACGTCCGAAGAGAAGATCGCCCTTTGTGCTGGATGGCTCCAGCCGTAGGGACGAAAGTCTCCAAGTCGTCTGGATCCTGGATGGTCTTTCAAGTAGATTGGAGGGGTCCGGGATTCCCGAGAGGATGGGGGACGTGGAGGCGTCTGACCAGGGGTCGGATGAGAGCGATCCCTGTCGGAAGAGCCGGGACCTGCCCCCACGATCCAGCTGGCCTGGTTTCTCATCTCCAGTCGCTGTTTCCGAGGTCGTCGTCCCGAAGCCATCCGGCCTTCTTTGAGTCTGTAGATTGCAGGATCCTGATTCTAAGCGCGGGAGGCGGATTCTCAGCTCATGCGGCCTTCTTCAGTGCGTTCCAGGACATGCAGGATGTCACACCCTGTTTCAGGTAAAGCTCCGGCACGCAGCCAACAGACGACAGATCACGGCCACGACGGCCCGAGAGATGTGAGGCGGTGAAGAACCCCTGCTGATGGGCGATGACGATCAGGCGGATGGCAGAATGAGCCGAGGCGCCGTGACCGACCTTTGCCGACAGAGAGTTCTGAGGCAAAAGGGCCATAGTCGTGATGAGCTGCGATGACCACTTCGATGGCCTTGGCGATGGTCACGCGAGGCGAGTGGCCCTCAAAGCCCGCCGCGCGGGAGGCGCGGCGAGCCGAAAGCCAATACCGTTGCCTGAGATGAGAAGCCTGTCGGCGAGTGAGCTCAAAGAGTTGCCCAAGCTTGCATGCCGGGTGAAGCCGCCGCCGTGAAGCCATCCAAGCCGTCGGTGAGCGTCCGGAGAGCGAGACGACAAAAGGACCGCCCACATCTGCTCCCGATAAACTCAGACAGGAAATGACAGGAATGGAGATGAGTCTGAGGGACTGACGAAATTCGGTATGGTGAAGCATCGACGTTCTTCGGTTTCAGCTCCTCTTCCTTCTGAGCGCCGTCCAGCGTGGACTCTTCGTCTGTCATGATCGTCATCGGAATGAACTCTCCCTGCACCTGCGGAAGCGCAGCCTCGGCTTTCTGACGGATCGCGTGCGATGGCGTCCAGCGAGATTCTTGGACGCTGCAGACGGCGGAGACCAGCGGCAAGACGTCGGCGGCACTCGGCTCACGATGCGGTGGTGGGGCTGACTCATCCACCTGGATGCTGGTGGGACAGTCCCTCTCCAGGGTGATCTCGTGTGCTGCTGGACGGCGGACCCTTGCCCATCTGGTTGGACAGGAATTCTGGACCGCCGATGAGCTGGGCTCCACCGTCATGATGAGGACTGCATGTCGAACTCATCCAGGAATATCGAAAATAGGCCCACCGGTTCCGCCGGACGGACGGCGAAGAGGCTTCGCCCCCATGTCGTGCAGCTGACGGGCCGAGACGGACGCGGGCGGCCACATATGGAAGGCTGTGACGGATCGAGCGCCGCAACGGGCGAACTCTGTCCACTGTCCGGGTCTTCGATCATCGAGATGAGCGTCCACCGGAATGGAAACCTCGCAGATTCCTGACGATGGGCTCCCCATGGTCGAGGTTCGGGACGAAATGATGATCACCATGACATCGTACGGACCAGGTCGGCTGGTCTTGATGGCTGCAAGCTCGCTTTGCGATTCACGAGTCGGCTTGGTCAAAATGCTCGGTGTCATCTTAATAGTCATAGACTTCATTCTCGTGAGATGAAGAAGACGAAACTTTCGACCGTCCTCGGTCGTCTTTTCTTTCTCATCTCTGTCGGCCTCGTGAGCCGCCTATTATACGTTCATGTTTGCACAGCGGGACCCGCTTTTGCGCATCTTCATAGGCCTGGCGCTCGGCGACCAAGGCTTCATGCCTTCATGGATGGCCTTCGTCCGCCCGCCTTCCTCTCCGACTCCAGCTGGGAGGAGACTCTTATGGCTGATCTCTCCCGGCCTCGATCTTGGCCCCGTAAGCGGTGACCCTGGTCAGGAGGACGACAGGCGTTTGGTCGTGACCTTTACGTTGCAAGATGACGAAGACCACGGCGGCGGCCACGAAGACGCAGATGGACACCCAGACGTTGATGCGCAGACCCAGGACCCACACGGGCCGATTCGACTCCGTAAGAGTTCGATCCGTGTGCGGCCCAGTGTACCACATGACGTAGAAGGCGAAGGTGAACTGGCCTGAACTGTTTGCGGATGAAAGAGGTCATCCCCAGTGAGGGCGGTTGACTGATTCCAGATCATCTCATAGAGGAAGGCTGGGATGGTGGCATGGTGATTGGGCAGGTGCCGCGTTCTCCATCGGCAGCCTGGCGGGCGGATCTGTTGAGGATCAGGCCCAAGGCAAGGTGGTGCAGGATCCATGAAGCCCTGGTTGAACCAGAAGGTCTCAACGCCCGGATCGCTCATGATGAGAAGCGCCGGAGCCAAGCATTCTATTAGAGGCTTATGGGTAATGCTGGTGGCGGCACCAGGCCCAGGCTCCCAAAGCGCCAAGGAAGACGGCCCCCAGATGCCCAGGCCCCCGTTCCAGATCTTGAAGATATCGACCCAATTCCCATCCGGCCCGAAATAGCGCGGGTCCGTTGTGATCACGGCAGAGGCGGGCGCCGACGATGCCGCAGGGCGACGGAGATGATGGTTCAGAACCAGGATTTGGTCGAAGGTTCCGCCCAGGCTTGATCGTTTGGCCGTCAACCAGACGGCGACGATGATGCCGGAGGAGTGACCGCGATGGCGTAAAAGGGATGGTCAGGTTCCGGATGTGAAGCTGGAAAACGGTCGGAGATCTGATGTAGGCCTCCACCGCCGCGGATGGATGGGCGGAGAATGCCGCCGACGCCATGCATAGAGGGCGTCCTCCTTTGTGCGGCGCTTCTTCGGCGCGGGTCACCAGTTCTTTGGCGGCGCTGACCACAGGTCCGCTGATGTCCGATCCTGGTATCGCGCAGCGGCGGCAGATGCCGCCTGTGAGGATGTCAAGAAAACGGGCTCTGTCTTCCGGGCTTTCTGAAGCCGTCCATCTTTGGACCCCTTCTGATGGGATTGAGGGGATGTTGACATGGCCCACTGTCCCCTGTACGTTGAGCTCGCTTTCATCAGAAGGCGGGCATGACGGCTCCGGTCATTGATGCCCTTCATCAAGGCGCGGTCTGATGCTCACCCGCCGGATGGGTGGCCAGTATTAGTCAGCGGGCGGCGTCCAAGACCTGGGTCGTGTTGGAACCGTCGTTCATGGGGACCAGTTCGTCGCGCAGCTCATCGTCAGGTGCGTGCAAAAGAGACGGCCAGCCGGACGATCCCTCCCCATCAGTCTCGCGGATTCCCGGGAACGATGCCGACCGTGGAAACGTGATGTTTCCGCCGAGATGCCGAAGGCCTTTCCGGGAGGCATGGCGGAAATCCGCCCGATGGCCTCCATCATGGCCCGAGTACCGCCCGCGCCTCCCCATCCCCATGAAGACCACGTTGCTCGTCACGATCGGTTTCAAACGCCCATCCTGGCCTGGAGCGCTGGCGTAGCGGACTTGCTCCAGAATCTCTGGTGACATGTTCCGGGTCAGCCCCACTCGACCGGTCGCGCAGAAAGGACAGGCCATCCCAGCATCCCACTCTGGCTGGAGATGCACAAGGTGGTCCGACTGTATTTCATCAGGACCGATTTCGATCCGGGACCCGTCGAAGAGCTTCGGTAAGGGTCTTGATGGTCAGTCCCATGGTCGGCCTCTCGTTCCTGTAAGAGGGGTGACTCAGGTCGGTAAAAGCGCCCTTTTGACTTCGGGCCTTGGCCGAAGCGGGAAATCGCCGTAAGTAGCCACATCGACGCGTCATCATGAGCGGCGCAGAGTGCCGCAGCTGCTTCAGGCGGAAAGAGAGGTGCAGCGCCCTATCAGATCCACTCGCTGGATCCTGGGTCCATGTCGACCAAGTGGAGGGGCGGCCTCTGGCGGGCGTGGTCCTCGAGGACGATCCCGAAGCTCCTGGTGCTCAGGGTGATGCCAGTCTCGGTCTCGCTTGTTTTCGCTCGATCATTCGCCGTCCTTTGTGGTCTGTTCTGCCGAAATCAGCCCATCATGCGGGCCTGGCTGAGGAAGCCGCCAAACCAGGTCCCTTAGGAAGGCTCATCGGAAGGGTCCCTGGCGGCACGCTAAATCCAGTGCAGTCAACAACACGTGACTTGTTGATTCGTCATTTTCCAGTAGTCATAAATATCTAGATTATGTCTCAGAGGGTGCGACGACTAAGACGTGAAGACAGGTCAACAATGGGCGCATGAGGATGGAATCCACCTGATCCAAAAACGCCGCTGCGTGGCCTTTTGAGCAGATGCCCACGTCCTGATCAAGCCCCGTTTGATTATGGAGGCGCCCAGGTCGCCGAACAGGCCGACGAGTCCGATGACCAGACCGTGGATGACGAGGACGAACCACTTGTTGCTGCCAGGTGGCTGAGGCAGAGTGCAGGCTCCGACGATCAGGGTCCCGGCCAGGGTGAAAAGGACGGACCCCAGGAGCTCCCAGTGACTTCTCGGGGAGATGCGACAGCTTCAGGTTTCCGCTCAGCCATCGTCCCGAAAAGCAGGTCACCGGTGTCCCCAGAGCGAGTCGAAGATGACTACGAGTGGCGTGTTGATAATGCTCATGGTCATGGGCAGGACGACGAAAAACTGGCCAGTGAAGACACATAGAAACGGCCAGGCAGGTGTGGCTAGGATATTGCGGTACCGTTCCGGCTGCCCATCCGGCAGGACTGCGCGTGCGGGGTCTGCGCCCTCCAACCTCGCCAGCCAGGCCGGAATTGACTTTGGCCAAGGTCGCTTCGGCCGCCCGCCCTGACCCTTCCGGTTGACGCTGGCGAAGATGACGGGTCAACTAGGAAAGTGGCGGGGATGCCGGTTGTTACGCGACGGGCCAGATGGTCTGGCGGGCAGGCAATAGACGCTCAGAAGCTGGGCGGCCGAGCAGATCCACAAGGCGTCACGAGCGGGATGCGGATGCCGACGATTTATGAACGACCTGCGTGCCCTACAAGGCGATGAGCATGAAGATCACCACCAGTGATGAAAGGCCGCGGGTTGAAATTGGCGGAGGCCAGGACCAAGAGGACCAGAGGGCCTCTGCATGATGGCCTGTGCATATTCCTGCCGGCCTTCTGCTGATCTGGTCGACCTTGCCCTGGCCTCCGCCTTCACCCATCCATCCGCTGGTCCGCCTGTCCGTTTTCAAACTATGTTAAAAGCCGTCACTCCGTAAGAATATCGGTTAAAGAAAATGACTGGTCGATCAGACGGAGAGGACTTCCTTTTCCTGGTTTCAAGAGGGTATCGATCTCCTCGGTCGCCTTCTTTCGTCGCCTTTGTCCAGGTCGGTCAGGTTTCTTGTTTTCATCTTCGCCGAAATCGCGTCTTTTGGTAGCCTTTGTCGATGCCCTCCTTGGTCTTGCGGCGGATGTTGCGACGGCCACCTTGCTCTTTCTGGCGATTTCAAAATAGCTGACATAGTCCTTGCGGCGCTCCCTCCGCCGCCCGCAGGACGTGGATGACGTTGCGCGTCGCGACGGGGGTTCACCCAAATCGAAATCGCGGATGGCCTTCGATCGATCTGGCCCGTCACGCCGAAAGGAGTGACGGACAGGGTGCATTATCGGCCACGCCGATGGAAGCCAAAGCCTTCAAAGAGGTGGGGCCCGTATCAATCGACGGTCAGGCTGCTGAAAAAGCGCGGGCTGGCTCCACGGTACGGATCCTGACGAAGTCTTTGGTGGTTTCATGGTCTTGTCCATCTGGCTGCTGGCCCCATCTACTACTGACATGTGTTCTCCCATGGTTCGGTGGTTCGCTGGTCTTCTTCAAAATCGTGAATCCGCCCCAATCGATCCGTCACCAAGGTTCCAAGGGCTCCTGTTGATGACTTTTGCGATGCTAAGGTTCGAGTCTCCAGGCCGAAGACCCGGATGGCATTCCGTTGTCCCTGGTCATGACAAGGCGGAGGGTGTCCACATTTGGCCAGGTTGTCCACCGCCTCTTAACTGAGGGTGGTGAACATGGGTGGCTGTAGGAACCTTTTGCGAGGTCGCATGAATAGACGCCATCCAATTCACCTGCCCATGAGGACTTCATCGCAGCCGATTTCCAAGGCTCCTTTGATGGAGACGGTGTTTCAGGGAGAAGGTATGCCGGCTCCGGCGTCGAAGATGACGACCTCTTCCAGATGCCTGATGGCCCGCAGGATGTAGGCCGGCCACCTGCCCCACAGGCGATGGCCGTCTGCACCCGGGTGGCCTGCCTTTTCCTGCTCCAGGAAATCCTGCAAGGCCAGGCAGTTCACGGTCCCCAGCATGCCCATGTAGTCGGCCCTGGCCTCTCAAGACCAGCCTGGCTGGAGCTCGGCCCCACGGAAGAAGTTCCTCTGCCGACGACGACGGCGATCTGTTGCCCTTGTCCCTGGCCCTTTGATTTCTCGGCGATACGGCGGATCACGGTGGTGTTGATGCTCACGGAGCCGCCGCCGAAAGCCCTCACCGGACAATTTCAGAAGGACTCGTCGAGGATGCGCTTCTTGCCATTCACCATCTAACGCTTATTCTTTACACATGGTAGCTGAATGAACAGACACCTTCGACCTTGACAGGCATGAAAGACCGAGCCAGAAAGGCCCGGGTCCTGTTCGTTTTCAGCGGGTCCAGCGGTTTCCGGCTGGCTCCGATTTACCCGGCCTTCTCAGCCCTTCGGCCTTGGGCCCTTTGCCCACTTCCACGCGGCGAAGGCCATTGCCTTGCCGCCAACGCTCTTGAAGAGATCGGCGATGGACCGGGCGTCCTTCACATAGGCCTGATCCACAAGCAGACTTCCAAGAAAGCGTTGGGATCGGCCTTCGACGATCTTGGGTCGATCTTCTCGGGCTTGCCCTCGGCGATTGTGACCTCTCGGTGGCCACGCGACGTCTCGGACTCGTCATCGGCGCGGGACGTCGTCGCGGGTCAGCCACTTTACGCCCATGGCGGAGATCTGCAGCGGCCAGCTTCGTGAGCCAGCGGCGCACGGCGGCCTCGTCGGTGGCGATCATGGCGACGATGGAGCAGCTCCGGCGACCTCTGGCGGCGTGCTTCGACGTGCTCGCACGGGACCTTCACCTGGCGACCTGGCCGAGCTTGACAGTAGCTCTCACGACAGACGGCGGCGTCCTCGTCAGCTAGCCAACGACAGTGGTGTCCTTTGACGCAATGGCCTCGGGAAGGAGCGGGTCAGGACTTCGGCCTCGTTGGCAGCCTCGCGCTCGACCACGTAACCGCGATCACCTCGATCGCCGAACTGGACGAACCGCGTCTTGTGCCAGCGAAGTCGGTAACTCGAGGTTGAGCTCGACGGCGCAGCGCCTCCGCTGCGTCGCGACTTCCGCGGACGACGCTGGGAGGCGACCATGGTGCTTTCCTGGGCCTTGCGGCCTTCACGCTTGCCGGCGGCGGCGATACCATGGCGCGGATGATTTCCTTGGCGCGGGCGACGTCGCCTTCGGCTTCGGTCAGAGCCTTCTTGACGTCGAGCATGCCAGCGCCGGTGTCTTCACGAACCTGCTTGATCAGTGCGGCGGTAATTGCTGCCATTGATTATTCTCCTTGAGAAATTTTGCTTACCCATGAACGATGGGAAGCGCTATGTCGAGCACTTTCGAGTAGAGCATCACTCGGCCTTGGGGGCCTCGGCGGTTTCGCCCTCGGCGGCAGCCGGAGCGGCGGCTTCAGCGGAAGCCTCGGCAGGAGCCTCGTTGGTCAGGAGTTCCTTCTCCCAAGCGGCCATCGGCTGCTCGGCGGCTTCGCCCTCGGCCTTGTTGGCGCCGGAGCGCTCCAGCAGACCTTCGGCGACGGCGTCAGCCATCAGGCTGGTCAGCAGTTCGATGCCGCGGATGGCGTCATCGTTGGCCGGAATCGGGTACTCAACGGTGTCCGGGTCGGCGTTGGTGTCGACGATGGCGACAACCGGGATACCCAGCTTGTGAGCTTCCTCAACAGCCAGGGCTTCCTTGGTGATGTCCACGACGAACATCGCGGACGGGGTGCGGTTCATGTTGCGGATACCGCCCAGCTGCTTGTTGAGCTTGTCCTTCTCGCGCTCGAGCAGGAGGAGCTCCTTCTTGGTCAGGCCGGAGCCGTGCACGTCGGTGAAGTCCATTTCCTCAAGTTCCTGAGGCGGTTGACGCGCTTGGAGACGGTCTGGAAGTTGGTCAGCATGCCGCCGAGCCAACGCTCGGAGACGTAGGGCATGTTCACGCGGGTGGCCTGGTTGGCGATAGCTTCCCTGAGCCTGCTTCTTGGTGCCGACGAAGAGCACGGTGCCGTTGTGGGCTACCGGTGGTCTTGATGAAAGTCGTGTACGCCTTGTCGATCGCGTCGAGCGACTTGAACAGGTCGATGATGTGGATGCCGTTGCGTTCACCGAGATGTACTGCTTCATCTTGGGATTCCAGCGGCTGGTTGATGACGAAATGAACGTCACATTGAGCATCTGGTCGCAGGGCGATTTTGCGCACGACACCTTTCGTCGGTTATTGCCTGGCTATGCGTACCTGCGTACAGCTCCTGGGACCGCAGGGCTTCGGGAACCGACCGACACAGGCCGTCGCCTGCATAGCGCGAATTCGCATGTCATGGACGATGGGATCGATCGGAAAGGCGACGACCGCCTCCCGATCGGGAAATCGACATGCAAGAAGTCATTAGAGGAAAAAGGCCTCTGATGTTTCACGCTTCCCTGCATGAAGACCCAGCAGGCCTGAAATGGATTCAGGCAGTTTTCGACGGACTTTGGTGGGTCTTCCTCTGTCTCAGGCCGCCTTCTGCTGGCGACGCATGTACCGCAAGGCCTCGCGGCGCTCTTCCTTCTCCAAGCGATCCAGATAGACGTGCCCGTCCAGGTGATCGCATTCGTGTTGAGCATGCGGCCCATGATCCCTTGCCTTCCGTGACGATCTTCTTGCCGTCCAGGTCGATCCCTTCGACTCGGGTGTAATCAGCCCGGCGGGTCTTGTACCAAAGTCCGGGCACGGACAGCAACCATCCCCGTACCGTTCTGACCGGCGACGATCTTGGGGTTGAGCACATAGCCGACCTTGCCGTCGATGTTGTAGGAAAAGGCCCTGAGGGCGACGCCGATCTGATTGGCCGAAAGACCGGCCCGGCCGGGGTCGTCCACCGTGTCCAGAAGGTCCTGGACTAGGGTTCCTCACGGCCGGGGTGATCGTCGTGATGAGTCGCAGACGGTGCGCAAAACAGGGTCCGCACGATCCGGACGTCTCTGATGGTCACGGGCTCAAGCCCTTTCCTGGTCGAAAGCGCCATCGACCCAGAGTCTCCTCGGACGGGTTTGGTCGGCTTTATCGGTCTTGACGCCTTTATCAGCCCTTGACGTATTTGCTGACCGAATCTTGATCGTGTCCATGGAATCCTTGGCCTTGGCCAGGGCGGGTAAGCTTCTCCTGGGCCTGCTTGATGGACCTTTGGGTGGTCTCGGAGACGGAGTCCGCCGCTTCCATGAGTTTGGCCGTGGGAGCCTTCGGCATGGTCGATGCTTAGAGCATACATTTGGCTATCTAGTGAGCGATTTGTATTGTTCAGGACCGCCCCGCAATCCACTTTCATGCTAGTGGGTGAGGGTCTTGTCTCTCTGGTTGAAATCGTCGGGGATGATGATAACTTGCGGACGGATTCTGCCTGGACACGGTGTAGTTGGCCCGGTCTATGTCTCCTGGACCAAAGAGCGCACGGCGTCGTCTCACAGGCCTCTTTTCATGGTCAGGCTCTGGCCCGGCCTTGGCCTTCAGCCAGGTTTCCACCATATCCGGGTCCAGAGGACCAAGGCGGAGATGAAGGGCCTGCCATCGCCCAGAACCAGGGCTTGGGAGACGATGGGGCAGGTCTTGATGATGTCCTCCATGGGAGAAGGGGACACGTTCTTACCGCCTGCCGTGATGATGACGTCCTTCTTGCGGCCCACGATATAGATATAGCCGTCGTCGTCGATCTCGGCCAAATCGCCGGTGCGCAACCATTGATGGTCGGCCCCGTCGAAGGCCTCGTCCGTCTTCTGAGGACTGTTGAGGTAGCCGGCGAAGACGCTGGGGCCTTTGATTTCCAGCTCATCATCCTCGGCTAAACGGCTGGAAGCCAGGGCCACGCGTCCGACGGATCCGACCCGGTTGAACTTCTCCGAATTGATGACGCAGGGGGCGGCCGTTTCGGTCATGCCATAGCCTTGGATGAAGGTGATCCCGTCGATCCCGTGGAAGAAGAAGGCCAGGTCGATGTTGATGGGCTCCGCCGCAAGCCAGGAAATGCAGTTGCCTGCCCAAGGCGGACCGGATGGACTCCCCGACCGACCGCTCGTAGAAGGCATGTTCCACCTTCTCCTTGAAGGTATGCTTTTGCCCGTTCTGCTCGGCCTTGCCCCAGGCGACGAAATGCTTGAAGGCCTTGGCGAAGATATGGCCGGTCAGACCAGCGCCGGCCTTTCTGCGAGGCGGCGTTGTAGACCTTCTCGAAGACACGGGGGACGCCCAAAAGATAGGAGGGATGAAAAGTGCGCAGGTCGGTGAGCAGGTGCTTGACGTCGGCCTGATAAGCGACCACGCCCTTGTCGCTGTTCATGTTGGAATACTGGATGTACCGGGCGAAGCAGTGGGCCAGCGGCAGGAAAAGCAGGAGCCGGGTCACGTCGGCGTTGAGCATGTTGGGCAGGATGTTGGGGCCATTGATGACGATATGGGCGAAATTGGTGTTGGTCAGCATGGCGCCTTTCGGCTTGCCGGTGGAGCCGGACGTGTAGACGATGGTGGCCACGTCATGCCCCTGGACCAGGGCGATGGACTTGTTCAAGGTCTCGTCGCTCACTTGGGATCCCCAGTCCTCCAAAGCTTCCAGACCTCCGCGGTCCACGTTGAAGACGTACTTGACAGAGGTGGCGCTGTCCGCCCGCAAAGCCTCCAAAGTCTGGGCCCGCTCATCCCCTGCCGTGAAGGCGATGGCTGGCTTGGTCTCCGAACGATGGTGGCCACCTGACCGGCGGAATCCGTGTCGTAGATCGGCACGGAGATGGCTCCGATGGCGGCGCAGGCGAAATCGGCCACTCCCCACGCGTACGAGGTGGGAGCGTAGATCACGACCGTATCCCCTTTGGAGATGCCCAAGGCGATGAGACCTTTCGCGGCCTTGCGGACGGCCTCCATCATCTCCGGGCCGAAACGTACACCCATTCATGCTTCTTCCCCTTGTAGGCCGCCAATGGTCCATCGGGGTTCTTGGCCACGCGACGGGAAAGGAAGGAGAAGATGGTGTCGGCCTCAGTGGTGACTGTTATGTCTGGATTGTAAACTCGCGTAACATACTTCGTATATTACGCCACAGCAAGTATGACCACTCGAGGGAATCGCCCCCTCTTCAAAGACGTCGCCGCCCCCGCTCCCTTTCCGCGGTCCTTTCGCGGTCCTTCCGTCCGCTGAGGAAAAGGACTCGTCGGCTTTCCAGGAGATGTCGCAGGGTCACATCCACCGGTCTTCGAAGCGGGAGACGACCACGGTCGCGCAACACAGGCTGTTCCCGATGGCCAATATCACGATGGATTCGCACTTGTTGGGGTTGACGACCATCGTGTTGACCAAGCGGGTATCACCGAAGTTCTTGGTCTCATGGCTGTCGATCAGATCGAACTTATCCTTGCCGGCGTACTCTGCATGAAGGCCTCGGTCACCAGGAGCTCTTCTCCACTTCCGGCAGCATGTATCTGTCCAGGAGGCGGGCTGAGCCTGCCCCGCATGATGTCCACGCTCAGACAGGCGATGGTGCACGAAAGGACCGAAAGGCGCACGCTCTCCTGTTTGGGTAAATCGTCCGGAACGCAGCGCATGATATGGAATTTCGTCCGTCCCCCATACATACCCACCTTCTGGATGACTTCGAAGACGTGCTCCTGGTCCTGCTTTGTTCCGACTGTTTTTAGCGAAGTGATGCTTCCTAGCTTCTGCTCAAATCATGCGATTGAGGGGAGTAATCGGGATTGCTAAACGTTTCCGTCATTTTTCCTCGTCTTTCATCGATTCCACCATGGAATCGATTTCCCTCCTGCGCCTCTTCCTCGACGATCTCCTGACTCCTTTGTTTCAGGGAAGGTTTCTTCAGCTCCATGCTGCCCCATGCAGCTATTATTTATTCATTATCCTCTCAAATTTTTCTTCTGTCAACTTACACGAAAAAAGCGTGGATAACCTCACAAGGTATCCACACTTATCCACATTTTGCGGCTTATAATCCGCAGAAATCCTAGGCTCCCAGCCTCATCGGTTTTCGTAGGGGCCGCCACGATCGGGCATTTCTGGAATTCGCGCAAACTCAACGTAGCCGGTCGAAGCCATGGCTCTTTTCAAAGCCCCGATATAACTCATGCTCCCATCGGCCACATAACTGGGCCCGAAAAGGACTTCCTCCATGCTGTAAGGGGTGTCGAACTGGGTGCGACGGCCCCGGGGAAGGTCGGCATGAGTGGCCTCATGTCCCCAGTGGGAGCCATGGGCAGGGGCCTCTTTGGCATGGGCCAGGGGGTCGCCCATCATGACGGCGTCGGCACCCAGGGCGAAAGTCTTGACGAAACTGCCCGAAGTCCCCAAACCACCATCGGCGATCACCTGCACGTAACGGCCATCGGATTCTTCCATGTAGTCTTTCCGGGCTGCGGCCACATCGGCGATGACCGTAGCCATGGGCACATGCATGCCGGTGATGGACCGTGCTGAGGAAACGGCCGTGCCTCGAGGCCGACCAGACCCCGGCGCCCGGTGCGCATGAGGTGGATGGCTTGCCTGGTAGGATCCCGCCCCACCCACAATGACCGGCACATCCAACCTCGTAGATGAACTTTTTCAGGTTCAGGGGTTCATGGTTGCGGGAGACATGCTCGGCGGAGACGGCGGAGCCGCGGATGACGAATAAGTCCACTCCGGCCTCCAAGACGGTCGAATAGAAATCGAGAATGCGGGGAGGGGTCAGGGAGCCGCCACAGTGACCCCGGCGTCGCGAATCTGATGGAGGCGCTTGAAGATCAAATCCGCCTTGATCGGTTCCACGTAGATCTTCTGCAGGTAGGGGTGATGCGATCATCGGGGATGGAAGGGACTTGTCCAGCAGGGGTTGGGGTCCTCGTACCGGGTCCACAGGCTTCCAAATCCAGGACGCCCAGGCGCCCATCTTGCCCAGTTCGATGACGGTCTGCGGGCTCATGATCGAATCCATAGGGGCGCCAATGACAGAATGTCGAATTCGTAAGCGTCCACCTGCCAGTGTGTGTTCACATCCTGAGGGTCGCGGTGCGGCGGTTGGGAATGATCGCCACATCGTCCAACGAATAGCATAAACGGCCGGTTTTGCCCATGCCGATCTCAATTTCCTGTGTCATGCTTCAAGGGTAAGCAGGACTTGAGACCGGATGACCTGTCCATTTCCTAAAATGGCAGGAAGACTTGAGGAGGGTCTATGCCACGTCAGTCATCACAGCGAAGAGCCGCTGACCGTTCCGAGCGCTCAACTGGTCCTCATGGACTAAGTCCCTCTGGACCAGGTCCTTGTGCGCCTTCGGGGCCTTCATGCTCCTGATCGGTTCCTGCCGCATGCGAGGCCCCGTCACCAGCCAAGACGACCACAGCCGAAATCGGCGTCTTCACCCTCCTCTCCCCATCTCCGTGGAAGCGGTGACTTTCCAATCGCCCTTTGAACAACTGGGATAATTTCACGACCGACTTGACAAGGCCCTGAACCAGGAAAAATGGGGGAAAGGACCGGAGGAAAGGTCGAAGTCAGCACCCATCGATCCTCCAATCTGAAGGACCAGTCAGCCTCAGTGGACTCCTACCTGGCGAAGACCAAGGAGGCTCCGTCTTCCGCGGCCCGCAAGATCCCTGATTCTGTCGCCGGCCCATCGGGCCCGACTCAGGTCGCCCTAACAATTCAGCCCGATGGCCGCCCTGGCCCCGAGCGGGGTTTTCTTCAGCCAAGACAACGGAAAACAGCCAGGAGGACAAGGAATCCGCCGCCGCTTTGACATCCAGCCTCCGTCAGGCTAGGAAGGACGGCTTCACCGTCCTCCTTCTGGGGGATTCCTCGGCCCTGTCCGGATTCAAAGCGGACCAGACCGTCACCTCCTGACCGCCTATCAAATCGGCCGAGCAGCCCGGGCCCGCTTCGAAACTGGCGTTGGCCAAAGCCAGCCGACGAATCGCAAAGCGTGGAGATCCTCCTGCCTCTCTGGAAGACAACCGTTTCACCCGAGACCTTTTCTCCGGTATTTGGTCCGTCTTGGGGCCCTATTACCGGTCCGGGGCCATCTACAGCCCCTCCGGCCTCCTGACCGCCTCCAGCGGAGCGAAAGACTGGCGGACAGTGACGGTGAACGCTGGAAACAAGCAGACCATAGCCCAGGCTTTGAAGGACCGGCTGCGACCGGCTGCGGGCTCATCCGCCCATGTCCGGATCAACGGAGTCCTGGCAGAACGACCTCTTGTGTCAAGAGGCCATCGAAGGATTGAACGAGGCCGGATATACCGGGTCCAGCGCCGACATCAATCCCCAGATTTCGATCTCCGGGGTCATCACCAACTTGTCCGGAGGAACGACCGTCCGCCGCAAGCCGGTTCCCGATCCAGCCACCCGCGCGGACGAAAGGACCGAAGTTGCCGATTACCCCCACTGGCCTCTGATCGTCGGCTACGGCACTTACCCCTGAACCTCGCCTCACCTAGTAGACGGAAACAATGGTCGACCGCCATGGTGGACCGCAAGGCCTTCATCGCCCGTCTGAGCGCCTATTGCCTCGGCTTGGCCCGGGGAACCGTCTCTCTCTCCTCCCGGCTCTTCTCCCCCACCTTGCTGACCATTTCCGCCTCCAATATCAAGACCGGCCTGGTCAACGCCGGTTATCTCAGCGCTTCCCACGCCGGTCTTTAAGTTCCCTAAGCCGGTCTTTAGGCCAGACAGCCCACTCAGCCCCTCTTTGCCGTCTCTTTCCTAGGCTCCTTCTTGGCATCTCCTTTTTGGCCTGCGGAGAGTAGATTACCTTGTCGATCAACTTCTGGTAATGCTGGTGATGACGGCCCTCTTGATCTTCAGGCTGGCGGTCAGCATGCCGTTTTCGGAAGAGATCACGTCAGGGACGATTTTCGAACTGCAGGATCGACTCAGCCCGGGAAACCAGGGCGTTGGGTCTTATCGACCGCCCCTTTTCACTTCGGCTCGATTATGGGTTCTCACCGCTTCATCCAAGGAGGAAACGGACGCGCGCCTTTGGGCCTTCAGCCAATCGTTGGCGTCGGCCAAGTTGAGGGTGATGATGGCGGCGATGAACGGCTTGCGGTCGCCGACAAGGACGCACTGGTCGACCACAGGCGACCCCATGACCGAAGCTTCCAGGACTTCCGGCGAGACGTTCTTGCCACCGGCCGTGATGATCAGATCCTTCTTGCGACCGGTGATGGTGATGAAGCCGTCTTGATCGACATCGCCCAAATCTCCGGTGATGGAGCCAGCCGTCGATGATCTGCTGCCTGGTCAGGTCGGGATTGCTGTGATAGCCCCTGCAGATGTTCCCTGCTCGAGGCAGAGCTCGCGTTCGGTCGTCACCCCGACGCTGATGCCTTCCAAAGGCAAGCCCACCGTGCCGATCTTATAGCCGCTGGTGGGGTTGACGCTGGAGGGGGCGCAGGTTTCGGTCATCCCGTAGCCTTCGAGGATGGGCAAGCCGATCCCGTTGAAGAAGTGGGTGATGTCAAGATCCAAAGCGAGCGCCGCCCGAAACGGCGTATTGCACCCGTCCGCCGAAGACCCATGATCTGCTGATAGACGGCCTTGTTGTAGAAGGCGTGCAGGGAGCCGTTTGTGCAAAGGCAGATGGCGGCTTTCCTGCTGAGCCTGGGACCATTCCCTGGCTAGACGGACGAGTTGCTGAAACCTTCCCTTTGAAAACCGCGGCCGGCCTTCTGGGAGGCGGCGTTATAAACCTTCGAAGATCCGGGGGACGGACAGGATGAAGGTGGGCCCTGAAGTCGCGGAAATCGGTGATGATGGTCTTGAAGTTATGGGAGAGACCCAGGTGATCGTAAGTTGCAGAAGCTGAAATACCGATGAAACGAGCGAAAACGGGTCAGGGGCAGGAAGAGAGAAGACGGGATCCTCCCGCGCATGGCTGATTTCACATGGCCTGGTCTCCGGAATGGGCGATGAAGACGAAGTTGGAAATGGGTCAGTTCGATACCTTCGGGGCTCCGGTCGATCCGGAGGTGTAGACGATCGTCGCCAGTCCCTGTCCATGGACTTCCTGCTCCGCCTCCCAGAAATCGTCTTCCGTCTTGTTCTTGCCGAATTCCTTGAGAACGGCGACCACCGATTCGCTCTTATCGGCCGTATCCATGAGAAGGTCTCGCGCAGGGTGGGGCATTCATCGGCGATGGCGTTCACTTTGGCGAGTTGACTTTCATCCTCCGCCATCAGATAGGTGACCCGGGAATCATTGATGATCTGCTTGACTTGGGCGGCTGAATTGGTCTCGTAGATGGGCAACGACGACGGCCCCTGATGCTCATGATGGCGTTGTCCAAGCAGGTCCACTCCCACCGGGTATGGGCGAGGATGGCGATGGAGTCGCCCTTCTTCACCCCGCGGGCAAGAAGGCCACGAGCGACCATCATGGTCAGGTCCAGAAATTCCTGGGCGCTGAAATAGGACCATCCGCCCGATTCGTTCTTGTATCCGATCAGATCCCCTTCAGGGTCGCGTTCCGCCCGATCCTGAAGCAGGGAAAAGATATTATGATCGTCATCGATCGGCTTGCTAAGTGGTCGCCTATATTCTTTGAGCATGGCATTCCTTCGGGGTGAGCTCAGCTGCACATGTTCTCTCATGCAGCCATGCTCCCCATTATAGGCCCTTGTCTTCCTCAAGCATCTCTTTGAGGGTCACCATATGAGGATTGACCAGGCTTTGAGGGTCGAGATAGGCCTTTTTCCCGATCTTAACGCCCCATTGGAGACAGTAATCCCGGCAGTGGTCGCTGCGGCCGCCTACCTGACCTATGACCTGCCCCTGGCTGACCTTGTCCCCGACCTCGAAGCTGGTACGGGCCGGCTCGACAGTGCTGGTCCTTCCTCCCTGATGTCTGATGGACACCACGTCCTTGCCCCCGACCACTCCAGCGAAGGCGATCGTCCCGTCGGCCGGGGAAAGGATGGGGGTGCCAGGTCCGGCCGATAGGTCCAGCCCCCTATGCCCCGGCATCCAGTCTTGGGCCGGCGGACGGAATCCTCGAGGACGGCAGACGCTTGACCTTGAGTCCCGCGCACCGGCCAAATATAGAGGCTGGAGCAGGTTTGGCTGGCGCGAGGCGGTAGCCACCGTCCCCTGTCCAGGGAACCCATGATCAGGGCGCGAGAGAGCGATCACCAGAGGGCCAGCCAATGTGCCCTGGCGTTTCTTGTTCTCCGGCCCAGTTTCTCCGCCTGGGTCTTCCGTAAATTTCTCAGTCGCCTCATCCCGGCTGCGTCCGTATTCTTGAGTATCCATGATTTCAGTATGGATCGCTCCAGGAGGGATTCAAGTACGCCAAAGGAATGGTCAAATGTGCGACACGCCGACTGTTATCAACTTGAACTTTTCTAGACACCCTCATATAATCTATGTCTTGTGCGGGCAAACAGCACGGAACATTCCCGCATAGCTCAGTTGAGCAGAGCGTCTGACTGTTAATCAGAATGTCGCTGGTTCAAGCCCAGCTGCGGAGCTTCTAGTTTGGTCATTGACCGGCTCTTTTCATATCTTCATATCTGCCTGTATCTCCCATCACCTCGCCCCCTATTGGATTTTCCCATACAACCCCCCCCTCCAACCTATACCTGTCGAAGCGCAAAACCCGACCTGCGGAAAAACCGAACACAGACGCGTAAAAAGGGTAGGAAGGATTTGAGAAAAGCATGGAAGGATACGATAGCGACAGGACCTGAGGCCCCGTCCCCATATCACGATTCGTCGTACGCCCGTCATGCGTACTGATGACTGCATCTATACCCGGCGAAGGCTTTCCTTCCGCCACGATTCCGACGGAAATCGCTACTTCAGCTTCTCCGACAAATCATCGATGACCTTATCGGCCTGATCGGGAAGCACGTCCTTCGCCTTCTGGGCGATGCCGTCAACATCCACGTTCTTGAGAGCATCCTTCGCCTGGTCAGCCAGATGGCCGGCCTTCTCGGTCAATTCGCTCACATCTACTTTGCTTGCTGCATCCTTGACCGCATCAGCAACGCCTCGAGTGGATTCTCATCTGCCATGTGTCCTCCCTTTGGGTTCGGGTGAACGGTGGGATACCGCCCACGGTTGTCTCATTTTTACCCTCAGGTCAAGACAGATTCCGGGGCGAAAGGACACGGAATCATGCCATGAGTTCAGCGTGAACCGTCCCATCCTCCTGGAGGATCCACCCGGACCTGACTGACGTCATCGCGATCAGGGGACCTGGGTACATGGCGTCTTCCAGAATCTCTCCATGATTGAGCGTAGGCCGCGAGCCCCCGTCCCCCGGTCCAAGACCGCTGGGCTATGGATTCCAAGGCCTGATCGGTGAAAACCAGTTCCACCCCATCCACGGCCAGGATCTTGGCGAATTGTTTGACCAGGGCGTTGGCTGGCTCGGCGAGGATGGAGACCAGGTCGTCCACGGTCAGGGAAGACATGGTCGCCAGGACGGCATGACGGCCCATGAATTCGGGCAGGAGACCGAATTCTGTCAGGTCATCCGGGGTGACCAAGGAGAGGATCTCATCGGAGCTTTTTCTCCTGGCTGGACCAATCCGTCCTGAACCCGGTCTCCCTCTGCCCAGCCGGTGCCTGATGATGTCTTCGAGGCCGACGAAGGCCCCGCCGCAGATGAGCAAAAAGGGATGTCGGAGGTATTGATCTGGACCATCTCCCTGCTCTTCGTGTTTGCGGGTTGCCTTTGACGGGGACCGACGCGACCGTCCCTTCGATGATCTTCAGAAGGCCTGCTGGACCCCTTCCCCGGACACGTCCCGGGTGATGGATGTGTTCTCCCCGCTCTTCCGGGCTATCTTATCGATCTCGTCGATGTAGATGATGCCTGCTGCTGCCCGGCTGATGTCCCCATCGGCGGCCTGGATGAGCCTTGCAGGATGGTTCTCCATCATCGCCCATAGCCGGCTTCGGTCAGTGGTCGCGTCGACGATGGTGAAGGGACGTCCATGATCCCAGCCAAAGTGGAAGCCAGATAGGTCTTGCCTGTTCCGGTGGGACCCAGAAGAAGGACGTTGGATTTGGAGATCTCCACCTCGTCCAAGTCGGAGCCTTGATGGGACCAGGACCTTTCTAAACGGTCGGCTGAGTCCTCCCATCGCAGGTTGATCCTCTTGTAGTGGTTGTAGACGGCGACGGACAAGGCCTTCTTCGCTTCAGTCCCTGACCGATGACGTATGAATCGAGAAAGCGCCGGATCCGGCTGGGGTTTTTCAGCTGGAGCTTATGGGCCTGGGCATCGGCCCGGCGTTCATCGGAGACGATGTCCACGCAGAGTTCGATGCATTCGTCGCAGATGGCACCCCGGCCCCGGTGACGAGCTTGGCCACCTGAGTTCCGTCTTGCCGCAGAAACTGCAGCGGGGACGCCGTCATTGTGAGTCGATCACTTGCCCTATGGCGCCTTTCTCGCATCCTTTCCGTGTCCATGCGTCCACTCTACTATGCCGCCCGGGTTTCAGCCTTCCGCTGGTTTGAAGCCCTGAAACGGCAAAAGGGCCGAGGCGAAAGCACTCGACCCTGAAGAGGACCGGTCAGTCCCCTTATTTGCGATGTTCCAGGACGGCGTCGACCATGCCGTATTCCAAGGCCTGCTGGGCCGTGAGGATGGTGTCCGTCTCGATGTCCTTCCGGATCCGGTCCACTTCCTGGCCGGTATGCTTGGCCAAGGTCTCCTCCAGCCATTCGCGCATACGCAGGAGTTCCTTGGCCTGGATCTCGATCTCGGTCGCCTTGCCGAAAATCTGGCCCATGGCCGGCTGATGGATGAGCACCCGGGCGTTCGGCAGCATGAGCCTCTTACCTTTGGTGCCGGCAGCCAGCAGGATGGCGGCGGCCGATGCGGCCTGACCCAGGCAGACGGTCTGCACGTCCGGTTTGATGTACTGCATGGTGTCATAGATGGCGGTCATGGCGGTCATGGACCCGCCGGGGAATTGATGTACAGGACCACATCGCGGTCAGGGTCCTGGCTTTCCAAAACCAAAAGCTGGGCCATGATGTCGTCGGCGGAAGTATCATCACCTGCACGCCCATGAAGATGATCCTGTCTTCGAAAAGCTTGCTGTAGGGATCGGACCGCTTGAAACCGAAAGAGGTCCGCTCTTCGAATTGAGGCATGACGTACCGAGCCTGGGGCATGCCAGGAGCCAAACCGGTCGGTCCGGCCAAACGCTGAGCCCGGGCGACGAATCGCGCTTCTTCGGATGCCATTTACTCCCCCTGTCCTTGAGTCGTCATCGATCCCGGAGTGGTCACGATCTTATCGACGAAGCCATAATCCAAAGCCTGCTGAGCAGTGAACCAATGGTCGTATTCGTTGTCCCGGTAGATCTCCTCCACCGTATGCCCGGTCTGTTCCGCGGTCAACTCGGACAAGGTTTTCTTCATGTCCATGATGAGCTCCGCGTTGATCCTCACATCCGTGGCGGTGCCGCCCACTCCGCCGGAAGGCTGGTGCATGAGCACCCGGGCGTGGGAGGTGATGAAACGCTTGCCTTTGGTCCCGGAAGACAGGAGGAACTGGCCCATGGAGGCGGCCATGCCCAGGGCCACGGTGGCCACGTCCGGCTCGATCAACTGCATGGTGTCAGAAGTAGCATGCCTGGTGGTGATGGATCCACCAGGCGAATTGATGTAAAGCCAAATATCCTTCTTGGGATCTTCGGCCGCCAGCATGAGCATCTGGGCGCAAATCACATTGGCGTTCTCATCCTTCACCTCGGACCCCAACCAAATGATGCGGTCTTTGAGAAGACGGCTGAAAATCGGGTCTCCGCCTCCCATGGGGGTCTCCCCTTCCATGCGGGGGGAAACGGGCAGATTATCTGTCACTATGTCTCCTTTAGCTATCAAACTATGCCTCTTAGATTACCGCCTCTAAACGACCGTCAGCCTTTCTTTGAGCAGTAAGCATAAAAATTGAGTCGGTATATATCAACTTTGATTCCTGCTGGAAGGCTGGCCGCCTTGACATCCCCTTCCCCCAAGGGCTTTGCTCAGCCAGAAGGAAGTGAGGACCGACAGGCCGGGCCGCCAAGCCAGGGAAGGACGAAAGAGATGCTGGCGTGGGTCGGTTCCAGCATGAAAGCCGTGGCCATCAAAGGGGCCTTCTGGGAGGTGGCCAGGAAGGCGGCCGAGGCCACATAGGCGCAGATCCCCACGCTCAGGCCCAGACTGGGAAAGGCGAGCGATATGAGCAGGGCCAGCATGGCCCCGAGGCAGGCACCGACCGCGACGGCCGGGGTCAGGACCTCCGGCTCGCCCCCGCCCGGATGGGTGAATCCGGCCAGCAAAGTCTTAGCGACGATCAGGACCATCAAGACCAACAGGACGATTCCGACCGCCTTCCCCAAGCGGAGGCTCCCGGAGGCTCAAGTCCCCAGACCCTTCAAGGCATCCAGGCCCGTGAATCCGGCCACTTGCCGACCGCCTGAAGCCTGGGCGAGCAGACTCAAGCCGTAAGCCATCTGTGCCTGGGAACGGCCATTCCCCATCACCTGGGGGAAGACGATGGCCACCAGACCGGTCATCAAGCCCATCGAGGCAACATCCATAAGGTCTTCCTGAGGTCTCCTGCCGACGGTTCGCCCAGTGGGAACATACTGAAGAAAAAGGCGGCCAGACCGCAGAGGGGCCCGATCAGGCAGGAGAAAACCATCAGATGGATGCTGACTTTTCAAAACCGGCAATCGATAGAAGACCTGATCCCTTGAGGAAGCCGGCGGTGAAGGTGGAAACCAGGGAGGTCCCCAAGGCCAAGCCGACCACGGGCAGTTCGATCCGGGACAGGAGGATCTCAAGGCGAAGAAAGTCCCCGCCAAAGGCGCGTTAGTAAAAACCCCGGCGAAGCCGGCGCCTGCGGCCGCGGCGATGACCACAGGTACATGTCTTTCTTGGACAGGCGGAGGCGGAAGAGAGCTCTGTCCGAACAGCGCTCTGACTCGCGGGGCGCGGTCTCCCCGGCCGACGGGAAGACCGGCCCTGACGATGACGATCTGCAGGATGATATGGGTCAGGCTGCGCAAGACAGGCATGGCTTGCCGGTCACCGCCCCGAAACGGACGGGATCGGCTTCTCCCTCTTCCTGATCAGATACCAGATGAGGGATGCGATGAAAAGAGGCGAGGACGATGCTGACCAGCCTTCTCCGCCAAGGGTGATGAAGGGGTGGGATCGTCCAGGCTTTCGGCCCAACCCAGACAGACCTTCTGGACGAAGTCGAGGAGGTAAGTCAGGCCAGCCGAGCAGGCCCCGATGGCTACGCCAAGCCCGACGATGACCAGCAGGGGCCAAGGGCCAGTTTCTGGCCGAGAAGAAGTCTTTCTCGTTTTCGCCTTCCATGCCTTATTCCTCCCTTGACCTAGTCTCTTCAGCGGCGCGTCTCTTTTATGGAAATGAAGAAGCCCGATTCCTCGGGCTTTCTGAGCGGCTCTAGAAGCATGAAGCCTCAGAGACCAGGGTCTGAAATCTACTTTCAGGGTTTGAATTTACTCTTCGGACTTGGAGACTTCGTCCGCGACGGCGGCGGCCTGGGAAGCGGCAGCCACGCTGGCCTCCTCCTCTTCCTCATCACTGCCGAGGGTGGCCCAGGTCCACGACCTTGCTGGCGGGATCCTTGAAGGTGACCTGACGCATGGCTTCGATCATGCCCTTGGAACGGGCCACTTCCTGGACTGCGGAGTTGAGTTGTGCGTTCTGGACGACGGAGGTGATGAAGTTGGTCGGATCCATGCCATACTGCTGGGCGATGGAAGCCAGGAAGTTGGTCACGTCGGCTTGGGTCACCTGAACATTGAGGGATTCAGCCACGGTGTCGAGGACGATCTGGTCGCGCAGCTCTTTCTCGGCGCTGTCCTTGGCTTCTTTCTCCTGCTCCTTGGTGGCCTTCTTGGGATCTTCCACGCCCATGGAACGCAGGTGCTCGGTCACGGTGCGCTCAAGCACGCCCTGGGGATGGGGATCTCTTCGGCTTCTTCGATCTGGGCCATGAAGGCGTCGCGGGCCTCGGTGGCCTGACGGGCCCTGAGCGTCCACTTCGACCGCTTGCGAATGTCAGCCTTGAGCTCGTCCAGAGTGTCGAACTCGGACGCGTCCTCGGCGAACTCGTCGTCCAGCTCAGGCAACTGCTCTTCTTTGACGGAGTTGAGGGTCAGCTTGACCTCGGCCTTCTCGCCTTCGTGCTCGCTGCCTTCAAGGTGCTGGAGAAGGTGGTGTCCTCGCCGGCGGACAGGCCATCCAAAGCCTCATCCAGTCCGGAAAGCATGGTGCCGGAACCGACTTCGTAGCTGATGCCTTCCTGGGAATCCACGCTCTTACCGTCGATCTGGGCATCCAGGTTGATGCTGGCGAAATCGCCCTTCTTGGCGGGACGGTCCACGGACACCAAGGTGCCGAAGCGCTGGCGGAGGTTGTTCAGGCGCTTGTCCACGTCTTCATCGGTCACCGCCTGCTCGGGGATGGAGACTTCCATTGCGTCGAACTTAGGCAGCTTCACTTCAGGGCGGACTTCAACCTCGGCGGTGAACTTTCAGCTTCTTGTCATCCTCATGGGACTCGGGGACGTCCTTGACGTCGATCTTGGGCTGGTCCATGGGGCGGAGCTTGCGCTCTTCGATGGCCTTATTGTAGAAGTCGGGAACGGCGTCATTCACGCTCTCGCCGATAACGGCCCCCGAAGCTCGAAGCGCTGCTCGATCAGCCTTTCCGGGCACATGCCCCTTGCGGAAACCAGGAATATTGACCTGGTTGGCGATTTCTGCAGGCCTTGTCCATGTGAGGCTCAAGCTCTTCCTGATCGATTGGTAATGGTCAGAACCTTCTGGTAGGTTCCACATTCCTCATGGTGATTTTCACGCTAGGCTCAATTCATCAATTTTCTCATAGCATCACTTTGCCTAAGACTGCGAGGTCCGCAAAGACAACCTCTACATGATAACGCTACTCAACGACTCAGAAAGCAGGTCCGCCTGCCAGGCGCGAGCCCCCTGTTTGAGCAGATAAGCGTGGATTCCTGCCGGAGTCTTGTCCACATCGGTATGCCAGCAGAGGTTGACTGGACGATCTTGGCTGAGGATGATGTCCGTCGGGGTGAGGTGTCCTCCGAAACCTGGGTGATGAATTTGCGGACGGAGTTGGAGGAGCTCATACCGGTCTGGGTGATGGATCCGCCAGTATTTCAGGGATTTCGGGGCGTTCTCCCCCGTCTCCGGATTCTCGTTCCTCCTCTTGGGGAGCTGATCGTAAGGAAGGGAGAGGGCCTGGAAGATGGCCTCCTTCCAGACTTGTGGCTTGACCTTCCTTTGGATGAGGGCGTAACGTTCGAACATCTTGTCCCGCTCATCCCCTTGCGGACCCGGGCACCTGCTGATTGAGAGCGGATCCGCCGGAACTCCTGGGAATTGTGGGGGCTTGCGCTGGGCGGCTTCGATGATGGCTGAATCCTGCAGAAGCAGGTGGGGCGATGTCGTTGTCTTGGGCCAGCCGGTCCCGGACGAGTCCCACAGTGCCCGGGCGATGGCAAGGCCCCTGCAGGTCCCGGTCGATGACGTTGATGTGGAGATCCCTCCAAGGCTCTTCCTTCAAAGGTTTGGCCTGTTTCCCTTGTTCAGGAGGTAGATGAAATCCTCCTGGGCCCAGTCCCATTTGCCCGCTTTCTCAGGTCTTTCTTCATCAGGCCTTCCAGCTCGATGAGCACTTCCACGTCCAAGGCGGCGTAAATGCGCATGTCCCGGTCCAAAGGCCGGTAGGACCAGTCGGCGGCCGAATGCTCCTTGGCCAAAGTGAGGTCAAGATAACGTTCCGTGACGGCTGCCAGCCCGAAACGGACCTGTCCCAGGAGGCGGGCGGCCCTTTCGGTGTCGAAGAGACCGGCGGGCTTGAGCCCTCAAGTCGAAATAGCCCGGCAGGTCCTGGAGCTGTCATGCATGATCCAGACGGCGTCTCGAAAGCCTCGTTCACGTCTTGCCAGTCCACTCTCTTGCTCGGACAAGGCGACTCGGGTCGATCAGGCGATCCCTGGCCCCTTCCTTTTGAATTGGATGAGCCAATCCTGCTGGGAATAGCGGTAGCCGGAGGCACGTTCCGCGTCCACTGCTATGGGTCCTGAGGCGGAGGAAAAACGCTGGAGGAAGTCGTCGTACTCGGCTCTGGTATCGATCAGGTCAGGGATTCCCCGGCTGGTTCCTCGAGAAGCCTCATGCTTTTCTTGGTAAGTCATAACGAAACCAGCCTCAACACGCCTCCGGTAGCGGGATGGACAGGACGAATCAGTAAACGACGAGATCCGTGGTCTTCGAACTGCTTGATGACGCGGGCTTTTCAGCTCCTTGCCCGGCCCCTTGGCGTCCCTCCAAAGGGTAAGGGATGCGCAACTCATGCCACTTGGGCTGGCCCAGTTGATGGAAAGGCAGGACATCGATATGCTCACCGCGTTCTGAACTGTTCACAGATCCGGGCCACGTTCTCCACGTTTTCCACCGAGTCGGTGAGACGGGACAAAACGAAAGCGAATCCAAATCTTTCGAGCCCAGACTTCGACAGCCTTTGCCGAAGTCGATGGTCGGCTGCAAGGTCCCCGTCACCTTGTGATAGGTCTCCTCATCGCCTCGACTTCACATCCAGCAGGCAGAGGTCGATGTCTTCGATGTCCCGATCGCTGTGGTTCTTACCCAGGAAGCCGGAGGTATCCAGACAGGTATGGATCCCTCATCTCCTGGCCGCCCGGAAAACCCGGGTGACGAATTTCGGCTGCAGCATGGACTCACCACCGGAGAAGGTGATGCCACCATGGGTCAGTTGGAACAGGGTCCGTAGCGGGCGACCTTGTCGATCGCGGCTCCAGGTAGACGGGCCGCCCATCCCTCATCTTCCAGGTGTCGGGGTTTTGACAGGTATTGGCAGCGCAGGGCAGCCACTCGAGAAGACGAGTCATCCGGGTACCGGGCCCGTCGACCGATGTGTTGATGTCCCAAGAATGGACGAAACCGATATCCCCTGTTTTCAACGCCTCGGAGCTCTGTCCCGCCGGTCCATCCCGACCGGGGACTCGAACCTCGACAGGCCTCCCATGAGGATTTGGCTTTGGTAAGCGGATTTCACCTTCAGCATGTGCGGCTGGGTGGTGCGGAAGTCTGACATCGTCGTCTCCTTAGGTCCGAGCCTCATCTGGATGGTTGCTATCTGGATGAGCGGGCTCGTTACGGTTTTCGTCTTCCCCTATCCTAACGTTTTTTCCTGCCCAGACAGAAAGAGGTGTCAGTCCGCTTCCTCTGAGCACAGGCGATTCGTTTAAGAAGAGGTGAGCCAGGAAGAGGGCCGGACCTTCGCGGCCCAGCCCTCTGGCTTTAATCGGAAAAGCTACCCTTAGTCGGTCACCGCTCCCTGATGGAAGGTGCGGGAGATGACATCCAGCTGCTGTTCCTTGGTCAGCTTGACAGAAGTTGACGGCGTAGCCGGACACGCGGACGGTCAGGTGAGGATACTTTTCAGGATGCTCGACGGCGTCCTCCAGCTGTTCCGCCACGCAGGACGTCGATGTTGGCGTGGTAGAGGCGCATGACCGTTGCCGGAGTCCAGGATGCGCCCACCAGATTGGTGATGCGGTCCTTCATCGCAGACCCAAACCATCAGGGTGATGGTGTTGGTCAGGAGATGCCATCCAAGGCGTCATCGTAGTCGATCTTTGCCCACGGAATACATGGAAGGCAGCATATGCGGAATCCATGCCGTTCTCAGGGTTGGCGCCGGGGCGAAGGGGTGCCCTTCTTGTGCCGGAGGAAGGACCCGGTGTTCTTGCATGATTCCACGTTGGACGTGATGGTCAGGATGACTGAGTGGGGACGGCGTGCGGTAGACGGGCAGGCGGCGAACCCGAACCTGCGGCGGTGGAGACCACCCACTTGGCCAGACTCATCGGCACGGTCATCATCGTTGCCGTGCATCGGAGAAGTCGCCCACGGTCTTTGAAGTTGGCGATCAGGTCGTCGTCAGCCCCTTCCACATACTCAGAGTGCCCTTGGCGTCGCTTGTTGTAGATCGGGTAGACCTTGGCGTACTTGACTGCGGACAGGGGTCGGCCGCGATGGACAGAGCCGGACATACCGCAACCGAGGGGTGCGTAGACTTGGCTGTACGTGCAGGGCCATCTCGATGGCCTCGTAGGCACACGTATCATGCATGCTAATGGATGATGTTCAAAACGACGTAAGTCTCGGACAGCCATTCAGGGCCTTCTCGTAGTTCTTGGTGACGGACTCGCAGATTGAGGAGCCGTCTTCGTTGAACTGGATCGGATCCCAGGGACGCGTCTACGTCGATCACGCACGATTCCCGATCATCTCATCGCGTGCCGTTGCGGGCGTAAAGGAAAACCTTGGCCGTGTTCACACGAGCGGCGAAGAACTTCATCTACTTGCCGACACGCATAGGAGACACGCAACAGGCGATGGCGGCGTCATCGCCCCAGTGAACGGATGTCCTTATCGGACTCGTACTGGATGGCAGAGGTGTCGATGGAATCTTGGCGCAGAAAACGCTTTGTAGCCTTCCAGCGGCGGGATCCCAGAAGATGGTGATGATGTTGGGCTCGGGGCGGGTCCCAGATACTCAAAGTCAGGGTGTTGAGCTTGTGCCAGCCGGAAGGAGGTCTGCGAAGTGACCAGGGTGCGTACATCATCGCCCGAGCCACGTCGGACCAAGTGGCCAGTAAGGGTCGCCGGAGAAGATATGTCCATGGTCGCGGTACGCAGGAAGCGGACGTGCGCAACTTCACGGCGATGTTATCGATGATTTCTGAGCATCGGTTTCGTCGATGATGCCGACTTGAGGTCGCGTTCGAAGTAACAATCGAAAAAAGAAGGCGGACGGGCGATGGACGCATGGCGGCGCCATCCTGGCTCTTGACGGAGGCCAAATGGCCATGTAGGTTGCTAGACGGCTTCCTTGGCTGTCTGGAGCGGGACGACGGCAGATCCAGTCCGTACTCGTTGCGCGAACAATAAACTTCTTCGGGGCCCTTCTGATCTGCTCGTCATATATTTCGCGGAAGCGGATCAATGCTCGATCTCCAGGCTCGGTGAAGTCGTTTGCGGTAGGGATCCTTGTCCAACTTCTTGAAGGCGATCAGGGTGTTGACGCCGTAAGGGCCACGCGACGATGACAACCGATGATGCGGCCACGGCCGTAAGCATCCGGCAGACCAGTGAGGATCTTGTTGTGGCGGGCGCGCGCTTGATGCAGGCGGTGTAAACGCCGGGCCGCCATCGTTATGGGTCTTGCGATAACGGTGAAGATCTTCTTGATCTCGAGGATCAGGCTCCTTGCCAGCACCTCGCGGGTGAGCCTTGCTCAGCAATACGCCAACCGCCGTTGGGCATCATAGCGCACCCACGGGGACGTCGGTTTGCCGGGCCGACGTCCGCATCTGGTCATCATTATAGCCAGCGGGAAGGCGTCGATGTCCCGCGGGGAATATGGGTGATAAACGTCATAACGCGCTACTTGCGTTCCGGCCAGATATTCATCCAGCTTTTCCGATTGCTTGGTCTTCTCTTGGTCATGGAGGCCAAGAAGGTTCATCACCCTCGTAAGGCGTGTGGTTCTTCTGGATGAAGTCGCACATCAATCTTCTTTCCCAGTTGCCGCCGACAGGCCCTTCCAAACTCAGCCTGGGTTCCTCAGCGGAAACGACAGCTTTTCTTGGTAGTCATATGCACTCCTTTTTGTGCCGTTCCCGATCTTCAATGCGTCGGATAAGTCCATTCTGAATGGGGCTTGTATTCAGGTGACTTTTTCATCCTCATAGAGGCAAATGCGTGACTTCTTTATCACGCATAATGACGGCAAAATCGTTCTTTTCTACAAAAGTCCAGGCTGGGGAAGAATCAGAACCAGCTCCCCTTCCAGTCGTCGGCCTTGTCCGGCGACTTGGCTTTACCGTCCCGCTCTTGCCAGCGCTGTCGCCGACGCCATTAGCTGAGCCAGAACCATCCCCTTCTGATCGGTTGCTTACCAGCGTTTGTCTTCGGCCTCCCATTCCTCATTCCACTCTTGGCGAGTTCCAAAGCCTTCTCAGCTTTCCTGACGGATTAACTTATACGGCCCCACATCCGGTACTCATGACAACATGCCGTGCTCCACCTGATGGTGCAGGGTATGTACCACTGCTTCTTGCTGCCGTCCGTCATGCATGTCATCACCTCCTCAGTGCCCCATCGATTTCCCAGCGTCGGGGAACGGCTCGAAAATCACTAGACCGTCGATCTCCACCGCTTTTCCATTATCTATCGAGCGTCCGGAACCGTCATTCCCTGAGCGGACGTCACCGGAAAGCGACGATCGCGTCCGAAAGGCCAAGACCGTCACCTTGAGCCGAGCGAATTTTAGCGACGCTTCCATTCGACGTCGACCGGGCGCATGACCGTATCCACCGTCTCCGGGTCCGAAACAGGTATGAGCAAATCAGCCCGGCCATGGGCCTTCTCGACCTGGCGGACTTGGTCCAGCTCCGTATTCGGGCGAGGGCTGGAATCGCTTCTGGCCCAGGCGCAGCTCTAAAGCGCTAGAGCGGTTTGAGGATGGAATTGGCCGGGAACCGGCGGCACTAAAACCTTGCCAAGCACGCGAATTGCGCCACTTCGCCAGCTGCCAGACCTTGGTTTCCGAGACGTCCTTGATAGGCGGCAACACTTGCGTCGCCATAGATGGTGGAATAACCGCAGGCAGATTCGGGCATGTTCCCCGGTGGCCAGGCCAGGAAACCGTGGGAGTTCAGTGAGCCATGACCAGGACCCGCATCCTCGCCTGAGTTTTGTGCGATCCCTGCGTCCCAGCTGTTTCTGGAAGGCTTGGAAGAGAAGGTTCAATAAGTTGGATCTCATAATGGGCTCCCAGGTTCTGTGACAGATCCCAGCGTCGTCTTTGGATCCGAGGATAGTGCATGGGCATGGACGTCTATAGCGTACTACCCGCCCAGTAGCATCGGCCATGGTATACCAGGGCGGGAATCGATTCCCCGGACAGGCCCAAGACCACGCCTTTGAAGCCGTTCTTGGCCATACCTAATCCTTCAAGCCCAGCACACAAGCGATAGACCTCCTCGTCCGAATCGAGAGGATGGGGTCGACCTTCCATATTAAAGGTCGGTTCCAGCCACAGCCGGCAGGGTCCAGAAACTCAGGTCTTCCACGAACTGGAGACGCTCTTCGACGCCGCCATCAGGGTTGACGACAATGGCGCCATCGAAAACCAGGTCATCCTGACCGCCCTGATTCGGGTAGATGGCTGGAAGACGTCACCTCCCGAGCCCATACAGCGCACAAATCGTGCGGATGTGCCTTCCCCTCTTCATAAGGGACCAGTGGTGACGTTGGCCAGAAGATTGGTCACTTCTGGAGGCCAGCAGTTACTTGGGCTTCAGCCCGCCTTCCCTGCCAGATGTCCTCGCAGATGGCGAAGCCGTCTTCCTTTGATGGTCATCACCAAAGAGCGGGTCCCGAGAAAAAGATGAACTCATCCAGCTTACATAATTCGGCGAAATGCTTATCATGAAGCACCACTGCCCCCTGGTGGAGGACGTGGTCGATTGCAGAGGCGAGCCATGGGCGTCGGCGGCGATCCCGCACCATGTTAGAGATCGCCAGACCATACCTTTTGGTCTTCAGCCAAAGGGCTGGAAGCCTTGTCCCAGGCCGCTTGGCGGAAGAAGTCGCCCGGAAAGCGGAATTTCGATGGGGTCAACCGGTCCAAAAGAATCTCCGAACAGGACCACATCGGCCTTGTCCGGCCGCCGACGGAGACCAGGACAGGACCTTAGCCCTGTTACCATCAGGTCGCCCACGCAGGTGTCGATTTGGGCCAAAGCGATGATGCGGAAGAGTTGGAAGAGTCGGAAAAGTCATCCATACCCGTCCTTGATAGTCCTTCAAGGATGCGACGACACCTTCTGAAAACATTCACCATCGCTGGGCTTTCCTGTCTTTCCTTTCTCTCCCGTCTCCTTGATCCCCCACATCCGTCGTCTCTTCACCTTCCTTTTGTTCGCCTGGGAGGACGGCTCCCCCATGTACAAAGACGGATGACAACCTAGAGCCGCTGTTTCTCGTAACCGTTCTCTTTGGGATGGTGAGACCTCGCCGTACGCAATTCTTCAGGCATCGCCCTCCCTGCCAGGGCGATGTCATGCGGGGGCGTGATGAGCGTAATGTAGCCTTCCTTGTTTCCCATTCAGCTTCATGAGCTTGGTCGGGGCGTTGCGCAGAACGGAGGGGACCAGCCGATATCGCGGAATCCACATCAATGCGGCGGCTGACCAACCCTCATAAAGGCGTTGGTTGGGGCTGTGTACGGCGATCACAGCTGGGAGAGGATGATCGAGCACTCAGAAAAAGCGCATGCCGACCAGGGCGGCGGGCGGCGGCCGCGGTCAGTGAAGGATCTGCGGGCAGCCGCCCACTTCTACCTCGCTGACGGCGATATTGATGCGCCAGACGCGATGAGCAGAAACTTCCCCGCCGGAACATACAGGCCAGGTAGTGCAAGGAAGCGGTCTACGTCAGACCCGCGCATGGATTTGATGAAGGCGGAAGCCACGCATCCTGGTAATGGTTGTCCCCGGCCTTATCGTAACGGATCTGGGCGTAGCGTATCCGCGGCAAACGACCACGGCCGAGCTGATCGCAGGCCGTTTACGCCCACGGGCGATCCTTGTCCCCGTGATGGCCCTGCTGCGGCCTCCGGGATCGTCAAAGCCCAGCGGGCGTCTCCCTCAAGCTTTGGGGCAGGATGGTATGGTCCGCAAACCGAATCATCCAGATGGACTTCATCCCCAGCAACCCTTCCTTTTGCGGAGGGCGGTTCTGATCACTGATGCTCTCCTGGGATAAGGATTCAGTTTGACCACGACGGAACGGAGCTTGAGAATGATGGGCTTGGTTTCTACTCGTGGTCGCGCCGATGAAGGTCATCACGGTTCTGCCACCACGGGCAGAGGCGTCTGACGGGATTTGAAGCTGATGACTACCATCGATGAAGGACAGTCTCCTTGCCTTCGGCCACCAAGCGCTGACGGGACCGGGGCGGGACCCTCGGCTGGCACGACCCCCCGTCGATCACAGCCGTGGTTCTTCGAAGGCCGCCCGACTCGCGGGCGGCGATATGGCAAGGTGGTCTTCCCCGCCAGGGAGAGGCCGAAAGGATGATGGAGCTGGGCACCGTCCTCAGACAGGGAGGGCGGAGGCGGTCATAAAACGACCTCCCAGGACCCGACCCTGACCGACCACTGGTCCAAACTGGTCGGCCGCATCGCCGCCAAAAGGCCGGACAGTGGCCTCGTCCCCCACATCCGCCGCTTCGAAAAGATCAACTCCATGCTTCTTTCCCGCCGAAGCCGGGGCTTCGAGCATCCATATGGAAAAATCGTCTGATATGAATCTGGCAGCCCATCTGGTCAGCAGGGCCAAAGTGAAGAGATCAGGACTCCAAGACACTAGGAGGGCGTAGCCAATATCGAAAAGTCATGCAAGGGATATTTGTTCTCCGCGGACACCCGTCCGAATGATGATCCGTCCTTCTGCAGGTCCCGATCCGGACGAAGAGATGGTAATGACGAAGTTGGCCTTGCCTTGTTGGATCAGATCCATCACCGTATCGGTGTCGGGCTATCCGGCACCTTAGCTGCCGTATGCACGTACCGGGTGGAATCATGTTGCGTAGAACTCCAGCCGCGTCCCTTGGTGGCGTAAAGGCCATAGCCGATGGCGGAGAAACGGCGGGCTATGCCGGCCTCCTCACCTCGCTGGCCAGCCACGGTCAGAAGCACATGCCCATGGTTGGGGGATGCGGATACCCCTGCTACCACCAGGCCTGTACAGGCCTTGTCCAAAGTGCTGTCGGCTCCTAAAGGCCTCGCCCGTGGTTTCGTCTCCGGGCCCGGGACGGGTTAACCGGCATACGCAGGCTGTAGAAGAAGACCGGGCTTTCACGAAAACGGCTTTTTGTGGCTCCGGCTTGTGGCCAGATGAGGCCTTGATCGATCGGGGACTGCTTCAGCAGGGGTGCTTTGGTGTGATGTTGCTCATGGGGACCCCGGTGATCTTGCTCAGGAAGGGAACCGTGCACGGGAGCTACAGGGTTGACACAGAGCACATAGACCCAGTTCTGCTTATCACGATGAACTGGATGTTATGAGGCCGACGAAGCTGACCGGTGCCGATCACGCAGGCGTGATCGATGGTCTGCTTCACCTGGTCGGGCGATCTGGGAAAGGATAGACGGAGATGGGTCACCCGAATGGATGCCGGCTCTTTCGATATACTCCATGAGGGCTGCGGGATGAAGACATTCTCCCATCACCGAGATGGCGTCAATCAGCTCCTTGCCCGGGACGTAACGATCACGACAGGATGGGGCGTCGCGAGAGATCTCTTTGACGGCCGTGGCCATATAGACCAGTTCGTCGCCGTTGTGGACGATTTCCAACAACTCGCCGCCCTGAAGACGTGGGAGGGCGGTTCAGGACCGGAGTGACGATGCCGGTTGGCGTGACAAAGGCCTCATCGGTCACGGCCATGTCCTTCAGGCTGTGGATCTTCCAGGGACTGCAAGGCGAAACTTCAGAACTCATGCCGGTCTTCACGCCCGGTCGGTGAAGCTTTGCAGGGTCCCAGGATCTCTTCACTCCGCTGGTGTGCCAAGGAAGCAGCTATGTTGTGGCCGTCTGGCCACCGGAACTGGACGAGCCCGCAAGGCCGCTCAGGGCGATCACCTGCATCACGTCTTCCCGTGGTAGGTGGCGGCTCGAAATGGAGCCTATCGGGAAATGGAGGAAGTCGGGTGGAGACGTGCTGCCCGGGTTGGTGATCGTTGTCGATCGGCTCGTAAACCTTCGCAGCTTCAAAGTCTCCGCGGTGAACAGGTGGCGCGTAATCGAACTCACTTGCCACCTATGCGGATGGGGCCGGAACCAAGGACGACCACCTTGCCTTTGCACCGGGGACCGGGGTGGGATCGGACTCGTGGGTCGTCCTCGTAGGTCGAGTAGAAAGTGAGGGGTTTGCGCTTTCTGAGACTCGCCGGCGCAGGTATCGACGCCATCTCGTGAGACGAGGGACGATGCCTTCCCGCTGTCTCAAGCGAGTAGAGATCGGCCTCGAGCCATGCAGGCGCACGCGAGAGCTATGTGAGGGTCAGAGAAGCCGTTGCTGGCGAGAGCAGGCGAAGGGTGCTCCACATCTCACATGCGTCAGCCAATGGTCTTTTCCAAAGACGATCTTCTGGAGTCAGAAAGGAAGAAGTAGTCTATCTTGAGTGATTTCTTGGGACTTCTAGCTCAGGGGAATGACCCTGGCGTAGCCATTCCATGACGGCGAGGATGCGATTCGTCATCCTCTTGCGGATCCGGGGCCAGCTGATCCTTGGAATAGGCAGCCAGGAAGAATCCTGCGGATGATCAACTTCATCTCCAGGCAGGACCGCTTTGAGGAAGCTTTCCTCAAAGGTGCGACCGATATGGCCCATGGCTATCGCCGGTCGCCTTCATCTGGGTGCCTGGTTGGGCGGTGCTGGTCTCGAGACTTGTCGAGAGGAGACAGGGGAACTTGGTGCTCGATGTGGTCAGGGCCGGCTCGAGGAGCAGGCGTGGGAGGTCCTGGGTGATTGGGTTGAGGATTTCGTCCGGGCTCAGCCCCACAGCCAGTTTCATGCTGATCGTGTGCGATGGGATAGCCGGTCGCCTTGGAAGGCGAGAGGCGGACGGCAAAGCGACGACGCGTTGGCTTCGATCACGTAATGGTTGGAAGGATTGTTTCAGGAATGCCTTGCGTGCGGCCTCCGCAAGATCCTTCAGGGCCCGGACGATGCGCAGGAGGCTTGTCGCGACACTCTGGATTCTCAGTCCGGTCAGGGAGTTTGGATCAGGGCCACGCCACGCTGTCACTTGACCGCTGATGCCCGCAGGTTCACGTTTTCCCATATTGCAGACCACAGCGCGCGTTTGTCGCGGGCGTCGCCGCATGACCTCGTACTCACTTTCGAGACCGAAAGCGATGGGCCGTTCTGATCAGGCGCTGATGGACCAGGCTCTAATCTCCAGAGGCCGGCCTCGGCTATATGCTCGCAATTCCCGCTCGTTGTGAACAGCCGCCGCCGGTACCGCAAGGTATGGAGCCGGGCGGACCACCACCGGATGGCCCGGTTCTTGCGGATCGGGACCCTGCACACACCATTCCCATTGCCTGCCTGCACACATTTGCACTGCACACACACACACACCTTGCCTTGCACCATTGCGGGGAGGAG
>BNJU01003389.1_pt1 | contig 67923 bp, 64 predicted proteins | sample 8539281 | NCBI WGS metagenome assembly BNJU01 (sample SAMD00202456, study PRJDB9452) | human saliva metagenome | isolation source: human saliva | place: Japan
ATGAATTATTGGATCAGTACGAAGAACAAATTAAAGAAAATTTGAAGGCGTATTTAAAGTAGAATATTGATATAAATAGAACTTTTTACTATCGAACATGATTATATGTAGGGTAGAAGTTCTTTTTTTATCTATAAAATATCTAAAAAAATAAATATCAAGATAAATAATGTAATATATGAATAGAGTGTGAGTTTATCCGTATTTATGGCTATATATATGCTATAATAAATGTAATTATTATAGTCAGTAAACACCTTTTAATTGCTATACATATGGGGTTTGATAATGAATATTTTATTAGTAAATACAACAAAGATGGTTGGAGATACAGGTGGGTTAGCAAAAGTAACGAGTGCTTTTGCTAATGAAATGCACAAACGAGGACATAAAGTATCAGTAATTTATGCTGATGAACGTAGCGGTGATTTTTTTCTTTCCTATTGATGAGGATATAAAGTGTTATGATGTACGTCTACAGGATGGAAAACGAATCAAATATCCTCTTTCATTACGTTTAAAACGTGAGTTTTATCGATTATTTAGTAAACAAAAAGCACGTACTGTAAATAACGATTTTAACTATAAATATATTTGCCCTTATATGGGACAAATAATAAAAAAACAATAAATCCAGATATTATTGTATCATTTACTCCAGGTGCATCTAAAAGTTTGATAATTGATTTAAATATTAATAATCATATACCTATTATTACTATGAGTCATGGTAATCCAGAAGATTATTTTTGATTTTTTTATCCTGTTTTGTCTTTTAGAAGCTGTAAAAGCAATCTGATGTAAATCAAGTGCTATTACCATCATTTAAAAAAAGTATTAGAAGGACATCTTCCTAATAATAAAATTGTGGTTATAGGAAATGTAGTACCACAATTTACTAATCAAGTAGACTTAACAAAACCAAAAGATGTACATAAAATTTTTATTTATAGGTCGTTTGGCAAAGGGACATAAGCGACCTCACTTATTAATTGAAGCTTTTTTTCTAAAGTGGCAGATCGATTTCCAAATTGGATTGTTGAATTGTGGGGGCCGATGAAAATAAAAGCCTATAAAGCACAATTAGAATTGATGATAAAAACAAAGCAAATTTATCAGATAGGATCTTATTTAAAGGTATTACTAAGGATGTAGAATCTGTTTTTATCAACAGGGGATATATATGCCATGATGAGTGCATCAGAAGGTTTTTGGTTTATCTATGGCTGAAGCGATGGCTAAAGGGTTACCGGTTATAGCTTGTGATACATGGCTTGGTGTATCAGATATGGTACAAGATGGATATAATGGAATCTTAGTAAAAGATAATCCTATAGATATAGCACTAGGTTTAGAAAAAGCTTATGGGGAATTCTGAATTATGTTCTGCATTGGGAAGACAAGCAGTAGATTCGATGAAACGATTTACACCAGATATTATATGGTCTCAATGGGAAGAGCTATTATTCAGTATGATAAAAAAATAGGAGTTGCTTAGTATAATGAATCAACCAATAAAGGGAAAGAACTCAAATCTGTATTATTGAAAACTTTATTACGATTTAATGAGTTTTTGTACAAAGAATAATATTAAATATACGATTGCTTATGGAACAGCATTGGGGGCTATTCGACATAAAGGCTTTATCCCTTGGGACGATGATATTGATGTTATTATGATGCGCCCAGAATATGAAAAATTTGAAAAAGCTTGGAAACAATATATATTAAATAGTACAGATCGCTATAAACTATGGCCTGAAATGGATGAAGAGAATTACTTTATGGCATTTTGTGCTAAGTTTTTTTGATACGGAAACTGTTTTATATGAACATTTCTCAAAGGGAAAAAGTAGTTGAATATGGTGTGTATATTGATATTTTTTTGTATTGAGATCATATTCCTGTTGAAAAAAATGAACAACGTAAATTATTTATGGATGTTAGATTTTATTGGAAATGGATTCAACACTTTCAACGGCACTTTAAAAAAAGTGGAATAAATTCGTACGTAAATACCACTTACCTTTACCTGATTTAGATATGATGGCAAGATTATTAATGAAGTGTAAGGATAAATATAATAAACAATGCACATCATTAGTATCATTAACTCAGGATTATCAAAAAGAAAACTGATTTTAATAAGTCTATTTATGAATATGATTGGTTTAAAGAATTTATAGAAGTAGAGTTTGAAAATAATAAATTACCGATTATTAAAGCGTATGATGATATGCTAAAACAAACATACGGTGATTATATGAAGTTACCACCAAAGGAACAACAGATAGGTCATAATGTTGAAGCATATTGGAAGTAATATTATACATTCGTTATAAATTAGGGAAAATAAATGGATATTTGTATTGTAACTAATCATAGAAATAGTGCTATGTTTTTCTAATAATTTAATAGAAGCAAATCATCAGTTAGGTAATAATACTTATATATTTGAATTAAATTATGATAAAAAAATATAGAAGATGAAAGAAAACGTTTATTGAGTTTATAGATGGAAATAATATAGAATTAGCGTTATTTCTTAATGATTTTTCGTTTTTCCAAATAAGTTATATTTTTATTAATGAAGATATAGCTAAAAAAAGGTTGATTGTCGTTTATGGGTTTGGGATTCTATTCATGATGTACAATCATTGGGTAATCATATTAATTTATATTCAAATATTTATTCTATTGAGATTAATGATGTAATTCAATTAGAAAAAAATATTGTTCTATTACTGCACATTATTTACCTTTTATATGCAGGCCCAGAATTTTTATTCTTCGCCTAGAGAGGTAACAGATGTACAAGATTTGGATATCTTTTTTATAGGAACTATTGCAGGATCTAAAAAAGATTAGAATTATTAGAAGCAACTGCTAAGGTAGCTTATGAGAATAATTATAAGATGTTAGTTTTAGGTCGTGTATGGCATAGTCATCATTGGTATCAGGAAATTATAGGTAAATTTAAATTTGGTCTTAAATACCCTTACTTATCTAAAAGTAGTCAAAAAAATAAGGTGCTATCACCAGAAGAAGTTATTAAATATTATAAAAGAACCAAAAATTAATCTAAATATCCATATAGAAGGTCATACTTGTTATAATTGTCGAACTTTTTGAGGTAATGGGTAATAATAATTTTTCTCTTAAGTGATATCCAAAAATAAGTATGATTTACAGTTAGAGGAATTAGTACATTTTGATTGTTATAGTGATACTAATGAATTAGTTGAGAAGATAAAAATATTATCTTGAACATGAACTTGAAAGAAATAAAATAGCTTATTCGGGTGGTTGTATTATAAGAGAAAAATATAATTTGACAAATGCATTAAAATTAATTTTTTTCTTAGAAGAAAAAGAGAAGGGATAGTATGAAGGGGATTATTTTAGCTGGTGGATCAGGGACACGTCTATATCCACTAACATTAGTAACATCTAAGCAATTATTGCCTGTTTATGATAAACCAATGATTTTTTATCCATTATCTATGCTTATGTTAGCAGGTATTAAGGATATTTTGATTATATCAACACCGCAGGACTTACCTAATTTTGAACGCTTATTAGGTGATGGTTCTAGATATGGCATTAATTTACAATATAAAGAGCAACCATCCCCAGATGGATTAGCACAAGCCTTTATTATTGGTGAAGAATTTATTGATGGTGATTCTTGTGCCATGATTTTGGGCGATAATATTTTTTATGGTGCAGGAATGAGAAAACAATTGCAAGAAGCTGCACAGGCTACAAGTGGTGCTACCGTATTTGGTTATCATGTAGAAGATCCAGAACGTTTTGGTGTTGTTGAATTTGATGAAAATGGATTAGTAAAATCTATTGAAGAAAAACCGCAACATCCTAAATCAAATTATGCCGTTACAGGGTTATATTTCTATGATAAAGATGTTTGTGAATTGGCTAAAAAGGTAACACCATCTGATCGTGGAGAATTAGAAATTACCGATTTAAATAAAATGTACTTAGAACGTGGTGATTTACGTGTTCACACACTTGGTAGAGGGTATTCTTGGTTAGATACAGGAACTGTGGACTCTCTTAGTGATGCATCTGAATTTGTTCGAGTTATTCAAACACGTTCTGGTATTGAAATATCTGCCTTAGAAGAAATTGCTTATCGTAATAATTGGATTAGTAAAGAACAATTACTAGAGAGTGCAAAGCTATATGGCAAATCACCATATGGTAAACATTTACGGCGTGTAGCAGAGGGACAAATACAAGGATAGGGAGTATATAGTATGGGGATTAAGGTTACAGAAACAGGTATACAAGGGCTTGTGATTATTGAGCCACAAGTCTTTGGTGATCATAGAGGATTCTTTATGGAATCATGGAATAAGCGAACTATGGAAGAAGCAGGCTTATTTTATAATTTGTACAAGACAATCACTCATCATCTACTGTAAAAGGTACATTGCGTGGCATCCACTTTCAATATGGGGATAAAGCACAAGCCAAATTAGTACGATGTGTTCGTGGTGCTGTGCTCGATGTGGCAGTTGATCTTCGTAAGGATAGTTCTACATATAAGCAATGGTATAGCGTTGAACTTAGTGAAAAAAATCAAAAACAATTTCTAATCCCTCGTGGCTTTGGACATGGTTTTGTAACATTAACAGATCATGTTGAGTTTATGTATAAAGCAGATAACTATTACGCACCAGAAGCAGATGGAGGTATTCGATGGAATGACCCCACATTAGCTATTAATTGGGGAATAGAAAACCCTATCCTATCTGAGAAGGATACCAAATCACCATTTTTGGATGAATTAGAGAATAAGATATCCTTTACAATGGCAGATAGTGGACAATAGGGTGGTGAACATATGAATATTATTGTAACCGGTGGTGCTGGGTTTATCGGTGGTAACTTTGTACATATGATGGTAGCTAAGTATCCAGAGGATCATATCATATGCGTTGATGCACTAACCTATGCAGGTAATTTAGAAACTTTAGAACCTGTAAAAGATAAGTCTAATTTTTCTTTCGTGAAAGCAGACATTGCAGATAGACAAGCTATATATGAAATATTTGAGCAATATAAACCAGATATAGTTATTAACTTTGCAGCTGAATCTCATGTAGATAGAAGCATTGAGAATCCAGAAGTATTCTTGCGTACGAATATTATGGGGACTGCTGTATTAATGGATGCTTGTCGTAAATATGGAATTCAGCGATATCATCAAGTCTCTACAGATGAAGTATATGGTGATTTACCACTAGATCGACCTGACTTATTTTTTACAGAAGAGACACCGATTCATACATCGAGTCCTTACTCATCATCTAAGGCAGCGGCTGATTTATTAGTATTGGCCTACCATAGAACGTATGGATTACCTGTAACGATTTCTCGTTGTTCAAATAATTATGGACCGTATCATTTTCCAGAAAAATTGATTCCATTGATGATAATTAATGCTTTTAATAATAAACAATTACCTGTATATGGGGATGGAAAGAATGTACGTGATTGGTTATATGTAGAAGATCATTGTGAGGCCATTGATTTAATCCTTAGAAAAGGTCGTGTAGGAGAGGTTTATAATATTGGTGGTCATAATGAACGTGCTAATATTGACGTAGTAAAAACGATTTTATCTGCATTGGGAAAAGATGAATCGTTAATTACTTATGTTACAGATCGACCAGGGCATGACCAACGGTATGCTATTGATCCTACTAAAATCAATAATGAATTAGGGTGGTTGCCTAAAACATCTTTTGATGAGGGAATAAAGAAAACCATTCAATGGTATATGGATAATCAAGATTGGTGGGAACATATTATTAGTGGGGAATATAAAAGAACAAATTAAGGGCAAGATGTTATTATGAAAAAAATTATTACATATGGAACATTTGATTTACTACATTATGGGCATATTAACTTATTGAAGAGAGCAAAACAAATGGGAGATTATTTAATTGTTTGCCTTTCTACAGATGAATTTAATAAGAATAGTAAAAAAATAAAGAATGTTATTTTTAGTTATGAGATTCGAAAAACAATTATTAGAGTCAATTCGCTATGTTGATTTGGTTATTCCTGAGAATAATTGGAATCAGAAAATTGATGATATTAAAGAATTTGGAATTGATACGTTTGTCATGGGAGATGATTGGAAGGGAAAATTTGACTTTCTAAAAAGATTATTGTGAGGTAATTTATTTACCTAGAACAAAAAGAAATATCAACTACAAAGATAAAGAAAGATTTAGAAAAAAATAGAGTATAGATAAAAGTAATAAGATAGATACTATTATTAATTTTTAAATGGTAGAGATAGGTAATAATCATAATATTTATAGAGGAGTGGTTATCATGACAATTCAAGTATTAAAAACCTAAATATCATGTAGAAGAATGTTTAAACGAAATCAGAGAATGTCTTGAAATTGGGTGGACTGGTCTTGGTTTTTAAAACAGTAGAATTTGAAAATAAATGGAAAGAATATACTGGTCATGAGAATGCTCATTTCTTAAATTCTGCTACTGTTGGGTTACATTTAGCGGTAGAAATCTTAAAAAAAGAAAATGGTTGGGAAAACGGTGATGAAGTTATAACAACACCGATTACTTTTGTTTCTACGAACCATGCCATTCTATATGAAAAATTAGTACCTCGTTTTGCTGATGTAGATGAATACCTTTGTTTAGATCCTGAAGATGTAAAACGTAAAATTAATGATAAAACTAGAGCTGTTATTTTTGTTGGTTATGGTGGACGTGTTGGTCAATTAGATAAAATTATTGAAATCTGTAAAGAACATAATCTAAAACTAATTCTTGATGCGGCACATATGGCCGGTACTCGTGTGAATGGACAAATGCCAGGTACATGGGATGGCATAGATGTAGCTGTCTATTCATTCCAGGCTGTTAAAAATTTACCAACTGCTGATAGTGGTATGATTTGTTTCCATAATAAAAAGTATGATGAAATTTGTCGCAAATTGACATGGTTAGGTATTAATAAGGATACGTATGCTCGTAATAGTGGGACAAAAGGTTCTTATAAATGGAAATATGATGTAGAGTACCTGGGTTATAAAGATCATGGTAATTCTATCATGGCTGCTATTGGCTTAGTAGAGCTTAAATACTTGGATGAAACAAATGAATATCGTCGTGAATTAGCTAGATGCTATGATGAGATGTTTAAAAATGAGCCAAAAATTCAAATCATCGGTGCACCACATGCCGATGAATGTTCCTATCATATCTATGAAATTGCTGTAGATGATCGAGATGGATTACTTGAATATTTACAAGAAAATGATATCTATCCTGGTGTTCATTATCGTGATAATACAGAGTATGAAATGTATTCTTATGATAATGGTAAATGTCCTAATGCGCATAGAATGTCTAATAGAATTATTACCATGCCACTTCATATGTATTTAACAAAAGATGATGTAAAAATGATTGCTAATAAAGTTATTGAGTTTGTTAATGCATAAATAAGGAAATCATGGATGAGTTAGTAGAAAAAAATATGGGATTACGGAATGGGAAAAAAACTCTATTTGGAAGGTATACGAAAAAAATTAGAGGGACAAGTAATCCTCCTGAATGGTTATATAAATATTCAAAAAAAGAAATATGGCTGGAAAGATAATTTATCTAGATATTGGTTTGATAAATATATTGGTATACCAATTGGAAAAATTCACATATGGCTATCGTTCTTATCATGAAAGAGAAATGCATTCAATAGGTAGTTTTTTTGTTCGATAGGTATTGATCAACATCTTGTTCAAAATGGTCATAATATTAATTATGTAAGTACATATGGAAATTTTTCTTGATTACAAGAAAGATATGCCTAACGCGGATAGAAGTATTAGAATTGGTAATGATGTATGGATTGGAGCTCATAGTATTATTAGAAGTGGTGTAACTATCGGTGATGGATCCGTTATAGGAGCAGGTAGTGTTATTACAAAGGATGTAGAGCCATACACAGTTGTTGTAGGTAGTAATCGAGTTATAAAACAACGATTTTTCTGATAGTATAGTAGAATCTTTATTGTTCATGAAATGGTGGAAATGGGATGATGATAAAATCTTTGAAAGTATGAAGTATTGGTCTAAAATTGAAGAGTTTATAGCCAGGTATAAATAAAGGTGAAGCCTTCTATATTTACATATTAAGTAAATATAGAAGGTTTTTATTTAGATTTTATTAATTCAAAACGATTTATCTAGCAGATTATGTAAATATCAACTATATTATAATTACGTTAATGCAACTAGGGTTCAATATATTTCTTAAATACAAGTTGGTGGTACAGTGCTAATAGATTTTTACTTTCAAAAAAATATTCGATCATTTAAAGAAGAAGTCACCTTTTTCTATGGAGGTAGGTGAAGGTATTGTTGAGTATACTAAAGAAAATACCATATTATCCAGAGATATAGATGTTGTTAAATCATCATTTATTTTTTTGGAGGTAATGCATCTGGAAAATCTAATGTGATTAGAGCTTTCCAACTACTTAGAGCTATTATTGTTCATGGCACATCTTCTGAGTTAGAGGCTTTTACCTGTTGATTCTTTTTGCCAATGGAGAAGGTAATACTTATTTCACAATTCGATTTATTAAAAAAATGGAAATTTATATTCTTATGAATTAGATTATGATGCTCATAGTATTAATGAAGAGCGTTTAATTATGAATGATAATATCATTTTTTTAATAGGACTGTTGATGATATCATTATGTCGTCATCAATAAAAGGGTTTAAAGGGCGCATTAAGAGCTAATCAGCCATTGCTATTTTTTTGCTCAATCAAATAATGTACCAGAAGCTAAAGAGTCATATGAATGGTTTGCACAAGATATCCTTATACTTGGTTTAGGACATAATGTTTTTATGCAACCAGGAATTATTTAAGCCGTTATATACTAATCCTGATTTAAAAAGAAAAAGTCTTGTATTTTTTTGAAGGTCTGCAGATTTTTCATATAAAAGATATTAAAATACAAGAATCTTTCATACCAATACAAGAAAAATAATCAAAAATTTAGAATCTAGATTATTGCTTCAATTTGAATATGAATGTAAAGATGGAAGAAGCTTTTACTATTGATTATGAAGCAGAAAGTATCAGTACACGGATATTATTGTTTTTATCAATGATGATTTTGGACAATCATCATAATTCTAAGCTATTTTTTTAATTGATGATTTTTGATTGTTTTTTTACATCCTAAATTAGTTAATATCCTATTACGTATTTTTTTAATGAATGGAATGATACAAGCACGCAATTCATTGCGACTACACATAATATAGATATATTGGATGCTCTCATAAGAACTGACCAAGTTTGGTTTGTAGATAAGAGTTATTATGGTGTATCTACTCTATATAGTGTTTTTTTGACTATAATGAGTTAAGTATTAAAAGGGGTTAAAAAGAACTATCAAGATGGTTTATATGGGGCTGATCAAATTATTAATGATTCGATGATAAAAGATATATTATTATGTTAATAATAAAAAAATAAATAAAAAAATTTCATGAATTTTTTTAAATGATATTTAATCTCTATATGATACAGTATACGTATATCTTGTAAAGGTATACGTATTATTTGATATGGAAACATGGACACATAGGGATAAGCGTATTGCTTTGCAAGATTGTATAGTAATTGTTTTTTAGTGTAAAGAAGAGGTATTGTATTATGAAAAAAACAATTCGCAAAGCAATTTTTTTGCAGCAACAGCTGTTTTAGGGTGTAACTACTGCATTTGCAGCTAACCCATTCTCCGATGTAACTCCTGATTCTTGGGCATACCAAGCTGTATCCCAATTGGCAGCAGCTGGTATCGTTAACGGTTATCCAGATGGCACTTTCAAAGGCCAAAACGATATCACTCGTTATGAAATGGCTCAAATGATTGCGAAAGCTATGGCTAACCAAGACCGCGCTAATGCTGAACAACAAGCTATGATTAATCGTTTGGCTGATGAATTCTCCAACGAATTGAACAACTTGGGCGTTCGTGTAGCTCGTTTGGAAGACCGCGTTGGTAACGTAAAAGTAACTGGCGATGCTCGTCTTCGTTACCAAGATGCTGAACAAGAAAACTCTAAATTTGACGCTCGTGCACGTTTGCAATTCAATGCAAAAGTAAACGATCGTACTGATGCAGTTGTTCGTGTGGTTGCTGGTGATTTCGAATTTGGTGATGCTAATGCTGATACATCCGTAAAAGTTGACCGTGCATATGTAAACCACAAATTTGGCGAACGCGTATCCGTTAAAGCTGGTCGTTTGGTCAAATGTTAGGTGCTGGTTTAGCATATGACGATACTTTTGATGGTGCTCAATTCAATGCTGGTAACGACAAAGTTAACTTCCAAGCAGCTTATGGTTATGCTATTGAAGGTGTAGGCCCTGCTACTACTAAAACAAACTCTCAACTTGCTGTAGTTGGTTTGAACGGTAAACTTGGTAAACACGTTAATGCTGGCGGTTTCTACGCACGTGTAAACGGTGAAGATTTGAAAGCTCCTGTAGCTGCTAAACCTTACAAAAATATCTATGGTTTCAACACAGACATTAACTTTGATAAAGTTTGGGTTGGTGGCGAATGGTTAAAAGCTTCTAACATTGAAAAATCTCAAGCATGGGTTGCAGGTGTTGGTTATGGCGCATATGACCAAGCTAAACAAGGTACTTGGGACGTAAAAGCTCAATACTTCAACCAAAAAGCTAATGCTCCTATCTTGTCCAGTACTTGGGACCACGCTTACACTGCTGGTTATAAAGGTTGGATGGCAACTGCTGACTATGCATTACAAGATAATGTTGGCTTAACTGCTTACTATGGCTTCAATTGGAAAGATCAAGCCGGTGCTGATCAAAACGATTTCTACCGTGTTGACCTTAACTACCAATTCTAATCTTGGAGATTAGTGTAGTTTAAGTACATGTACAAATATGGCGAAACGTATGTTTCGCCATATTTTTTTTGCAATACTTACGTAAAAATGAAAATAATATGAATATTTTATGTTCTGCTTATCGATTATTTATCTCTCATTGTTATACTAGAAAGAAATATTATGGTTGTATGATGTGTATATAAGGGGAACGAGGATACTTATATACTGATTCATGCGACTATAGCATGTATAATATATAGTTTTCTATAGTAGAGAGGTATTTTTATGAAATATCAATTGGCTGCTGTGTTGGCAGCAACTGCTATGTTGGGTGTAACGACTGCCTTCGGCGCTAATCCATTTTCTGATGTAACGCCAGATTCTTGGGCGTATCAATCTGTGTCTCAATTGGCGAGTGCGGGCATTATTAATGGCTATCCAGATGGGACTTTCAAAGGCCAAAAGGACATTACCCGTTTTGAAATGGCTCAAATGATTGCGAAGGCCATGGCCAATCAGGATCGTGCCAATGCGGAACAGCAGGCGATGATTAATCGCTTAGCCGATGAATTTTCCAATGAATTGAATAATTTAGGCGTTCGCGTGGCTCGTTTAGAGGACCGCACGGGTAATGTGAAAGTTTCCGGTGATGTGCAGTTTTTATTGCGTCATTCCTTTACGAAAAATGGCGTATTAGTAGGGCAAGGCGGTCAATATTACAAGCCATCTAAATTTGATGTCCGTGGTCGTGTACAATTTAATGGAAAGGTCAATGACCGCACCGATGTAGTGGCTCGCTTTAGAACCTATCAAATGGAATTTGGCGACGGCGCTGAATACGAATCCGCTCTTACACTGGATCGGGGGTATGTAAATCATCAATTTGGTAAACATACGTCTGTGAAGGTGGGCCGTTTTAATCAAGTCATCGGCAATGGTTTATTGTATGATGATACATTCGATGGTATTCAGTTCAACACGGGTAACGACAAGGTTCAACTTCAATTAGCCCATGGCTATGCGACGGCAGAGCATAATGAAACTCGTTTCTTGCCAGACCGTGATCAATATAATTATGCAGGCCTTAAAGGTAGAGTAAATAAGCATATCGATGTGGGTGCGTTCTACTCTCGTCATAGAAGAGATAGAACGGGTATTTATAATACATACGGTAATTTGTATGGTTTAAGCACGGATATGAATTTTAATAAACTTTGGGTTGGTGGTGAATGGGTGAAAGCAGTTGGCACCGCACATAGCCATGCTTGGACTGCTGGTATCGATTATGGTAATTACAACGCTGCAAAAAAAGGCACGTGGGATGTAAAAGCGCAATACTTTAGCTTTGATCAAAACTTAGCGTCCTATGGATCCAAGTGGAATTTCCCATTTGATGCCAATAATTACCATTGGGATTATAATGCAACACCACCATCTGTTACCACGACATACCGTGGCTTTAGAGGCTGGATGGCCACTGTGGACTACGCATTGCAAGACAATGTGAGCCTCAATGCATATTATGGATTTAAGAATAGAACACATCGAATCGATGGTTCGCTTAATGAATACTTACCAAACTACTACCGCGTAGAGTTAAATTACCAATTCTAATCAAATAGATTGGCACAACTTAATACAATGCAAAAAGATGGCGAAATAAGATGGCAAAATGTATATTTCGTCATCTTTTTTGTTATATTTGCGGTTTTTCTACAGGTGTTGAGGTTACCTTTACAATCCCATGAAAATCCAATGAACTTTTCTCTGAAATATAAAATATTTGTTATAGTATGTTATACTTATGTTATATTCTGTAATGGGACGGTTATCACTTATAAGGGGATAGGGAGAATCAGTCTGGTAGCGCCGAATTGCAGATGTGTATGTTTCTTTTTTGGAGAGAGGTATAGTTATGAAAAAACAATTTGCCGCTATCTTTGCAGCAACAGCTGTGTTGGGTGTAACAACTGCGTTTGCAGCGAACCCATTTTCCGATGTAACCCCTGATTCTTGGGCCTACCAAGCCGTGTCTCAATTGGCTAGTACTGGCATCATCACTGGCTATCCAGATGGTACTTTCAGAGGCGAAAATGGTATTACTCGTTTCCAAGTAGCACAAATGGTAGCGAAGGCGCTTGCTAACCAAGATCGTGCGAATGCGGAACAACAAGCCTTGATTAACCGTTTGGCTGATGAATTCTCTAACGAATTAAATAACTTGGGCGTTCGCGTGGCTCGTTTAGAGGACCGCGTTGGTAATGTGAAAGTAACCGGTGATATGCGTCTTCGTTATCTTGGTTCCCAAAAGAAAGATGGTAACTATGTAAACGCTGTGGGCGATTACAGCAAAGGTTCCCAATTCGACGCGCGTGCTCGCATTCAGTTCAATGCGAAGGTCAATGACCGCACAGACGCTGTCGTTCGCATAACTTCTGGGGACTTTGAATTTGGCGATGCGACTAATGGTGGCAATGCAACGGCTACTATCGATCGCGCTTATGTAAATCACAAATTTGGTGAACGCGTGTCTGTGAAAGCTGGTCGCTTCGATCAAATGCTCGGCAACGGTTTGATTTACGATGACACATTCGATGGCGTTCAATTCAATGCAGGTAACGATAAAGTTCAATTCCAAGCAGCCTACGGCTATGCTGTGGCAGGTGCTTTTGACGGCTTAACTAAAAAAATCTAATAAAACTTTCACCTATGCAGGCGTTAAAGGTCAACTTAATAAACATGTGAACCTTGGTGGCTTCTATGCGCGTAGAAATGCGCACAAATCTAGTGGTGACGCACTTAGAAACATGTATGGCTTCAGCACAGACATGAACTTTGATAAAGTTTGGGTTGGTGGCGAATGGGTGAAAGCAGCTGGCGTTTCTCACGGTTCTGCATGGACTGCTGGCCTTGGCTATGGTGACTACGACCAAGCAAAACGCGGTTCTTGGGACGTAAAAGCACAATACTTCAACTTCGGCCAAAACTTAGGCGCTGCATCCTCTACATGGGACATCGCTTACGATCTAACTAATACCGCATGGATGGCTACACCAGCTGGTACAATTAGTGCAATGAACTACCAAGGCTTCAAAGGCTGGTTATTAACTGCTGATTACGCATTACAAAAGAACGTGGGCTTAACAGCATACTACGGCTTCAACAACAAAACAAACAAGGCTACTGGCGATAACGAAAAACTTTCCAACTACTACCGCGTAGACCTTAACTACCAATTCTAATATGATGATTGGTATCGTTCATAACTAACACAATCCCCTTGATGAGTACTTGGTACTCTTATCAAGGGGATTTTAAATTAGAACACGCCTGTAGTAATTAGTAAGATAGCCTGATATAGTATCTCTAGAATTAGAACAGACGTGTTCTAATTTGTAAGATAGCCTGATATAGTGTCTCTAGAATTAGAACAGGTGTGTTCTAATTAGTAAGATAGCCTGATATGGTCTCTCCAGAATTAGAACAGGCCTGTTCTAATTTTTAGGAGAGGTATTAAAGGGCTTCGTCAATACTACAGGCCTGTACTAATTTTCAGATGAGATATTAATAGAACAAGGCCTTACCTCTAGAATTAATATACCCTCTCGTGATATATTACAGATAAGTAGTGTTTTTACGTTTATATGTATAAGGAGATACTCTATGTTTCGCTTTCAAAGTGAGTTATTATTACGTTTACAGAAACAATTTGTATCTGAACATGAGGCTGAATTCAAATCTATTGAGGATTTGATAGAAGCATTTATGACTCAATATAATCGTGGTGATTTTAATGATACGATAGAAATGAAATTACGTGATTTATATGAGGCTGCAAAAGAGGCTGATACGACTGAGGAATCAAAGAAATTCTACAATAAGATTCTTGCGTTATGTCCTGATGAAGTAGATGCTAAACGGGAACTTATAGCTCTTGAGTTGCATCCAAGTTTTCAACTTCATCAGCTAAAACAGCTAGTAGAATCGTTGAAAAAACCTAAGAAAATGGATTGGCATATAATCGAGGCTCGTCCTTATATGCGCTGTCTCATCGACATGGGGATGATATATTTAGAATACAATATGTATAATGATGCGATTGCATGCTTTACTCCTGTCTTTCACGGGGACAAGCAAGACCATTCAGGATTCCTTGTGTACATGATGGTTGCTTGTTGTGGTGCCGCCAACTGGGATCATGGTCGCAAGGTGTATCAACGTTATCTCGCATGTTGCGATGATATACAAAATGCATTTAATCAGGCACCGAATATCATGTTGCCGATGCATATGTTGTATATTTTATTGGCTTTGCAGTGTGGTGAAAGCAAGGTTGCCCATGATGTATTAGCAGATCTTGTTGACGAATATGAAGATATTGATTGGTTATTACAAGATGCAACGCGGTGGAACGATTTTGTAGAAGACCATTTAGAGACCATTATGTATATGGTAGACCAAGTGATTGACATAGATTTTGATCCACGGGAATTAATAAGTTTATATACTGCTATCTCATTTTTACCGACTCAATTGGTGAGTTTTGAAAGCCCATTATGGCAGACTTTATATGATGCGTATGAATGTGTTACCGGTCTAATTGTTGTGAATCGGTACTCTAATGATAGCTATATAGGAAAATGCGAGACAGCTCATATGAGTACCGTAGAGGTTGCTAAAGGTGTGGCTGTGCGAGGAAATCCGGTATATGACAATATACGGTTTGGTGCACAAATTACACTTTCACAAGCTGGCCTATACACAGTAGCTGATTTTAAAACAGTTACTAAACAAGAAGTATTGATGCTACCAGGCATTGGTAAAAAAACGGTGGAACAACTAGAGCATAATGGTGTTATATTTAAAGCGTAAAATGTGACTTGAGCTCACTAGCTATCCTAGGATAACGAAGGGCTATTTGTCTTTTCCATAACTAAAACAATCCCCTTGATGAGTATCTCGGTACTTATCAAGGGGATTTTAAATTAGAACACGCCTGTAGTAATTAATAAGATAGCCTGATATAGTGTCTCTAGAAATAGAACAGGCGTGTTCTAATTTGTAAGATAGCTTGATATAGTGTCTCTAGAAATAGAACAGGCCTGTTCTAATTTGTAAGATAGCCTGATATGGTCTCTCCAGAAATAGAACAGGCCTGTTCTATTTTTTAGGAGAGGTATTAAAGGGTCCAGGCAATACTACAGGTCTGTACTAATTTTATTTCTCTCATATTTACAAACGACAAACTATAAATTATAATTTAAGATAATTTATAGTTTGTTTACATTATGAGAGTGAGAGGACTTTTATGAGACATGTAAGTAAAGCGAAGCTATCGTTAGCTGTGGCACTGGCGATTGCTGGATTTGTAATGCCTAATATGGTGGTAGATGCGGCTTATACCGCTCCGTATACTGATAATACAGATTTTGTAGCTAACAGTGATGATATGATACGTGTATTCCCAGAATACGATAAAAATATATCTTCTATAGTAGCGAATGGTGGTATGGTTATTATTGAAGACGGGTATTCTAATATTGGCTATGGTCATAGTGCATTTGCTACCAGTAAAAATGGTGGAGACATTAAATTGAAAAAAGGTGTATATAATTCTGGTAGAGTGAGTACACCTGTTGCTCTTGCTCAAGGGGGCACAATTAATATAGGCGTCCATGATCATCACGGCGAATTTACGGGTGATAAAATATTCGTTGAAGGCGATGTTATAGTTAAACATGATCCAATTCATAGCTCAACCATTAATATCGGTATAGATGGTGAGGAATCCAATTGGTCTGGGCTAGCTTTCAATTTAGCTGATGAAAATGACAGAAAATATAATCATATCAATGTGTTCCTTGGTGAAAGAGGGGATTGGGAGTTATTGTATCAAGGTGGTCTTGATGGCACTAACCTTGATAGCAGTACTATGCCTAGCCGTGTACATCGACTCGTTGGCTCTACGAATCGTAATTTTCAAAATATGGTAGAGCAAAATGAGCATAATAAACTGTGTAAGAGTATAATACATTTGTGACAAGTGAATAAAAAATGAGAAGGAACTCTGTTATAATGAAGTTGCTTAATCCAAACATTACAACAAAAGGAGTTCCTTCTCATGCATTCTATTATAACTGAAGAATTAAGATTTCGTAAACGAGTATGTGAATATGCTATAAAGTATGGAAATAATGCTGAAGCTGCACGCCGTTATCATACTAGTAGACAACAAGTACAACGTTGGGTGAAGCGTTTCGACGGGACTATCGATTCACTTCGATTGTATAGTCGTAAACCACATTCTCATCCTAATCAACACACTGAGGAAGAACTAGCACTTATCAAGCGTATGCATTCTAAGTTTAAACATGAAGGGCTGTCTCAAGTATATGTTGAGGCAAAAAAGCGTGGTTATAAACGCTCATATGGCTCTATGTGCCGACAAATAAGGTGTCACATTAAAGAGAAAAAGGTTGTTAAATCTGTTCCAAAAAGCAAGTGGAAACCAGATCTAGTAACATATCCAGGAGAAAAAGGTTCAGATTGATATAAAATACGTACCTCGCGAGAGTTTAGCCTTTTTCAACACAAGGAAAATCTTACTATCAACTTACAGCTATTGATGAGTTTTTCTAGAAAGAGAATTCTAAAAATTATAGATGAAAAAAGTGTTACTAATACAAGTCGGTTCTTATTAAATTTAGAAGCCAAAATGGGATTTCCTATTCATACAATACAAACAGATAATGGTCGTGAATTTACAAACTATGGAGTAAAAGATCGAGAGTGTTTATTTGATATTGTATTAAAAAGATTAGAAATAGAGCATAAAACGACAAGACCATTTTTCTCCGTGGCAGAATGGAAAGGTAGAGCGCAGTCATCGAATTGATAGTGAGAGATTTTATTCTCGTAAGTTTAATAGTATGGAGAGTTTTCTAAAAGCACATAGTCGATATGCTAATAGATATAATAACATTGCACAAAAAGTCTTAAACTTTAAATCACCAAACCAAGTTATAACAGAGTACTTTATGAATCAAAAGGCATAGGTATTTGTCACAAATGTTTGATTACTCTAGAGTAGAGCAAAATGAGCATAATAAACTGTATATTGACAAACTCGAAGGCCATGTGAATTTTATTTATGATCCTAATGACGAATATGCAGATACCGAAGATCCAGAATATACACCGCCAACCACAACATATAATGGTTTAACGGCTGATTCCTTCTGGGGTGGCGACATTCATATTACAAGTGCAGCCCCTAATGCTGGCGCTCATCTATACACCAGCCGCAAAGGGCTAGATTTGTCTACTGAGGATAATGTAAATAAGGTTTTAGATAATCTTGCACACAAGGTGTATTACCATAACTATGTGACTGGTGAAAGAAACCTTGAAGGCACAGTAGCCATTGCTTCTGAAGGTGCTGAATCTGGTCGTATTAAGGTAGTAACGTCTGGCTATGCTAAAGAAGGTGCTATTACATGGCAAGCGGATCAAAATGGTCAAGGTAAATATGTATATGGTAATACAACAGTAACGCCTGCACCGCAACCAGTGCCAACACCAACACCGGTGCCACAACCGGCGCCAACGCCAACACCGGCACCAGCGCCAGCGCCACAACCGGCACCAACGCCAACACCGGCGCCACAACCAACACCAGCACCGCAACCGGCGCCACAACCAACACCGCAACCGGCACCAGTCCAATCAACGGCATATGATACTCCGCATATGCGTGGTGCTCGTTCTGCGATTATGAGCAACATCAACGACTGGCGCACATTAACAAATACTTACCGTCCTCGTGCATTGCAACAAGGCGCAACAACAGGTCTTTGGGCCCATATCGGTGGTGGTCAATACAGCTATGATGCACAAGGTATTGATACAGATACCACATATACACGTATCCAAGGTGGTTACGACGCTAAAACTGGTAGCGGTTGGACCGTAGGCGGTCAAGTGTCTTACCTTCGTGGCCATGATGATTATGTGTTCAATGGCTCTGGCAAAGAAAAGGCCTTTGCTGTTGGCGCCTATGGTTTGAAAGACCTCGGCCGAGATCAATACATTCAACTTGAATCCCAAGTTGGTCGTGTAACGAATACTTTCACAGCTCGTAATGAAATTGGTGAAAGCCTATCTGGCGAAACGAAGGCTAATGCATACACTATCGGCGCTCGCTATGGTAAAACTTTGAAATTACAAAATGGTGTATACATCGAACCGCAAGCACAATTGAGTTATACTCACTTTGGTGGAGATAGCTTTAATGCAGGCACCATGCATGTAGACCAAGCTGGCGTAAGCAGCACTGCTGGCGGTCTTGGCCTTGAAATTGGTAAGACCTTTGGCGCAGGCAGTATCTATACTCGTGTCGGCGTTAACCATGCCTTCTCTGGCTCGGTGAAAACTACATACACAAGTGGTTCTACTGTGAAATCAACAGAACAAGACCTTAAAGGGACATGGACTGACCTTGCGTTCGGTGGCCGCTATGGCATCAATGCTAACAACAGCCTTTATGCTGATATTAGCACCGGATTATCTGGCGACTATAAAGCAGGCTGGTCTGTGAACGCTGGATTTACACATAAATTCTAAGATATGTTTACCTAAAACAATCTGAGGATATAGTCGATATATAAATAGCCCCAAAGTACTAATAGCTGTATATATTAGCTGTTAGTACTTTGGGGCTTTTATAAATATGGTCTCTCCAGAATTAGAACAGGCGTGTTCTATTTTTTAGGGCACCATATTAATCTTATTCTACTAAATATTTAAAGTCCTTATTACACCTTAATCTGTATATCTGTATTTATAGATACTTATTGCTTAACTCATATGTTCGCATTATAATTGACCTAAGATAGTCAGCGAGGTTGGGCCTCTCTTCGTTAATAGAGGGAGGGGTGCTCTATGAGTGATTATGAGTTAATCATGATAATTCTAGAGGTGATGACTGTTGTTATTGCCTTTGGTGCACTTGTGGCTCTTATTTGTCTTGGAAAAGACAAATAGCCCTTCGTTATCCTAAGGTAACTAGGTAACTGAAAGGCCATTTCATCACTTTTATACTTCTTGAGATAGAGCCTGACGGAACTACTCGCTTGGCTATCTTCTTTTATTATAAGGAAAAATTATATATATCGTCAAATTCAAATGAACTTAATCAATTATGTGGTGTCTCTAGAATTAGAACACGCCTGTTCTAATTTTTTTAGGAGACATGTTAAGAGGCCCCTCCAATACTACATGCGTGTTCTAATTTTTTTAAAGGGTATGTACGAAGGTTCGGAAATTACTACAGGCCTGTTCTAATTCCAAGTAGGGATGTCAGAGGAACGCAATCTCAGAAAATGTGGTATAATAAGTTGTTAAATCGTATACAATCATTTGATGAGGAGGCCTCATGTTTCAACGTATATGCGCAGTGGCTATGTTTGTAGCAGCGCTGTTTATATTTGTTATACCCAATGCCGATGCTCGGCAAGATATTTATGCTTTCACCTATAATGGCAATAACTGGTATGTGGACCGCGATTCGATTGATCGCAGTAAACCGGATGGGTTGCTACATTTTACGGTGTATACCATGATTGGCTTGCGTTATGATGTGGCTAGTGGCAGTGAGTATTACAACGCTGATGTATATTATTACGATCAAAAATTGTCTACCGAAGGTGGTCAGTTATTATATCGCAATCCAGGTATCTTGGCGGCGGCTCGTGTGGCACGTCAACAACCGGATGCGCCTAAACAAGCACCAAAACCAGTAGTAGCACAGCAAATAGCATCACAATCGGTAGCAGCTCAAACGGCGGCTCAATCTGTAGCGCCAACGGCACCGAAACCCAATATCGTTAAGGCGTTATCGACACCAGTTCAAGCGCCTGTACCTGCTAATGGTCCTGTGAAAGTAAACACTCAAATACCTATTGTATTACCAACAGGCCCAGTGAAAAAGGTGGCGGCTAAAACGGTGATGACCCTTCATAAAGCACCTCAACAAACAACGGATTCCACATCTGAGTCCGATGAAACAGGAACAAATCATACTCGTAAATAATCTTAACACTACAATCTAGTTCTATGTATACTGAGAATACATCAGTTATATATTCGACTAGGTTGTAGTTTTTTATTATAATGATAGTATACAAGTGTTAACAATAGGACTTATGACTGGGAGGGTATGAGTTCTAGTTTATCTATAGTTGGGTTGAGCTGTCATAGAGGGTAGAGAGATATGAAGCAGTTCGTAAAGAGGCTAGCTTGTGGTGTTTTGGCGATCGTCACGATGGGCACCATTGTAGGGTGTAGTCGAGAGGAGCCGAGTGTGACGACAAATTCTGATCGTGCGCCCGTAGGGTATAAGGCGATTGCCGCCATGAATGCGTCGGCTGCGGAAAAGGCGGACCGCAGTGTGCGCACGATGTCACAAGAGGACAAGATTGGTCAGTTAATGTGTATCGGTCTAGAAGGCACTACATTTGACGAGTCACAAAAAGAATTAGTACGTAAATATCGCGTAGGCGGTATTGTATTAGATAATGATAATATGGAATCCAAGGAACAAGTGCGGGCTTTCACAAAAGGCATACGAGACACTGCGAATACGTCGAGCCTCATGATGCCGTTCATCGCCATGAATCGAGAACGCATGCAGTACAGACCTAGCCTGATGCTGCCTTGGACGGAGCCCAAGCTATTATCGAAACAGGGTCTTGATGCGGTGTCGAGTCTAGCGACGCGCACGGCCATTGAGATGCGCGACCTTGGGTTTAATTTGAACCTGGGTGTAATGGTGAATACCCATTCGTTTTACTCATACACGAGCGATGTGGATCGGGCGGCGCGCATCGGTGAGACTATTACTAAACGCTATGCGGCGAATCGCGTGTTTACGGGGTACCAATATTTTCCAGGCGGCGCTGATTACACGGTGCCGGGCATGAAACTAGATGCATCGAAGGCGAGCCTCATGGACGATGATGGTCGCGTATTTGCTCAGCTCATCGATGCGACGCGTGACGAACATCCTATGATTATGGTGAATGCTGTGAAAGTACTCTCTATTGATGCGAATCATCCGGTGAGTTTATCTAAACCGATCATTACAGATTGGCTACGGAATGAACTGGGCTTTGACGGCGTGGTGATGACCGATGATATCGAGGTCGGCGCCGCTATTGCTGGTATGTCCATAGAGGATTATGCGGTGCGTACCATTAATGCAGGCAGCGACATGGTTATCCTTTGTAAGCATGCCAAGCACATCAAGGCAGTTCACGATGCATTGACGCAGGCTGTAGCAGATGGAACTATTTCCGAAGCACGGCTTGATGAATCGGTGCGCCGCATCATGCTCATGAAATTTAGCAATGACCGATAGATATGGCTTACAACTGTAAGCTTTAATAATAAGAATGTAAAATTAGGCATAGAAACTCTTTTCTCGTAATAATGTATCCTCTTTACTGGACAACCAGTAAAAGGGGTACATATCATAATGGGAAAAGAGTTTTTTTATGTAAAAAAATGAATTTATTATCTATTTGTTAAAATTTACAAGAAATATTTTATAGTTTATTTAAAATATGATATAATAAACTCCTGAGAACTATTTTAAGGGAGGTGAGATCTTATATGAAATGTAGTAACCATGAGGTGGTCATTGACGCCATAATGGAACTATACAATCAGGACCGCATGGAAATGAGTGTTGTACACGGTCCTTACAGCGTTGGTAAAACGTATATCGCTAGAGAGTTACAGGCTCGATTAGGCAAGGGTCATACCATATATCTGCTTGGACGCTTGGCGAATGAGTCCATTCATATTCGATCAATTGAGAGAGAACTAAAGGTGCCATTAGGGTCTTTTAAGACCTTAGAGGATGCATTGCGTGGCGTTTTTCAAGCAAGTCTTGACAAGCGGATCATGCTCATCATAGATGATTATCCTTCATTTGTGGATACGGTTCCACAAGCGCCTATCATATTGCGTGACTTGATGGAAACCTATCGTGACCATGGTAAAGTATTCGTACTCCTCATGGGAACCCATGTGGACGAATTAAAAGGGCGAATCTTGGGCGAATCAAGCTTAATTGCAGCCTACATTCATAATTATTTCAAGGTCAATCCGTTCACACTTGATGATGTGAGAGCATCAGGTTGGGACTATACGGATGAAGATCTTGTTAAGCTATACCATGTAACAGGCGGTATGCCGGGGAACCTCGTGCATATAGATCCCGCCTTATCGGTAGATGAAAATATTGTGCGTCTATTCTTTAAACCACAAGGCATATTATGTACGGAACCACAACGATTGCTTATGCGCTACATTCGTAATGTAGGCGCCGCTAATGCGATTCTCTATGCGTTGGCACAACTGGATAAGCCGTTCTATACAGAATTATGTCATGCCAGTGAGCTTAAGAGTGGCACCTTTGCAACCCGTATGGCCGACCTCTTAGATATGGAAATTATTGGACGTATTCAAGGGGGGGAGCCGTGGTCCACTGCGTTACGCAGATTACCATTTTGTGAATACTATGTTCCAATTTTGGTACCAGTTCGTGTTCCCAAATCTTGAGGAAATTAATTGTGGTCAAGGGCAATATATTTACGATACCATTGCAAAACCTGCGTTAGATACACTCGATTAATACAATCGTTTTAGTGAAATGAATTCGAATTCGTGCGACTTGTAATTGATTCGAATTCGCTCATTGTACAACGATCGATTCAAATTCATGCAGCTATGTAAAATTGATCTAAATTGACGTACTTTTCTGAAATAGGTTTGTAATTATACACAAATACATATGTAACAACAAAAATTCCGCTGTAAATCTATGCATTTATGGCGGAATTTCTCATTTGTCTAAATACTCATTTGGGTGTATATTCCAAGTAAGCCTAGGCAGAAAGGAACGAATATGAACGTGAAACATGTGGTTTGTCCCCAAAAGGTATTACAAGCGGTGACAGACCTTAGTTTAGTGCGCGTCTGCCAAGAACGTCGTGTATCGGTGCTCAGTACGGAACGAGCCGTGTGGCCCATCGAGGAACTGACCATCGATGCGGCACAAGTCGAGCTATGCCGGCGCTATCGGCCGCTTATCATGCGGTATGCAAGCCGATGTAGTACGGCTATGCTAACGGACGACGTCGAATCATTTCTGTGGATCATCTTTATCGAATCCATCTATAGCTTTCACACATCGGGAAAGGTACCATTTTCTGGCTATGTGAAAGCAGCCATTCATTATGGTTATCTTAATTTTTATAAACAATCAGCTCATCAGTGGCGCCACGAGTTGACCTTGCCTCTATGTACCGGTGATGATGTATCAGAGCCTGCCATGGACCAGTTCCCTGATGATATAGATATTGAACGAGACATCATCGGAACGGTAACAGAAGACGAATTGCGCAATCGTCTGTGGTCTGCTTTCAAAAAATTACCACGCGAGCAACAACAGTTATTGTATGCCCTATATCGAGATGGCAAGAGCTGCGTAGACATAGGCTGTGAAACACATCAGTCAAGACAGGCTGTGCAACAACGCCATAAAAAGGCCATCGACCAATTGCGGTACTATATGATGGTAGCGGATAACAAAGAATTCGATATTCAAGATATGCAAAATATGCATAGTTATAAGTAATTTTAAAAAACTAAAATATTTTTTAATTTATATATTTACAGCTTGTAATTATAGGTATACAATTAACTCATAAGTGCTTTGCTAAAAGCACATTTATATAACACGTGTTATTTATACAATTTTACAAGAGGAATTCCTTAGTTTTATTACTCATTAATCTTAAGAAAGGTTATAATGATGCATAATACAGCGTATCAAACGGTAAGTAATAAAGAATCAATTTCTTGTAATCCAAATGCGATATATGGCGATGTAGCTCACCATATATGTTGCTTAATTCCTGTTTACATAGATGGTGGTGACTGCACCGCATGTTACTATGTAGATGGTCGGCGTGATATCATTCACAAATCCATTAAAACGGTATTGCGAGAGATAGCACGACACGAGGGTGTTCTAGCAAACGGCATTCAATCAACAAGACGGTCAAAGCCCATGTATACGGATCCACGAACGTTAGGTCCTAACATGACATTTGCTTGTCTTAAAGCACGGAAACCAATTGCGCGCGATGTGGTGTATGGTTTATTCAATGTTATCATTCCATTTCAATACCGTATTGAGCCGGGACCAGAACCACATACAACGTATATCATCATAGGAGACTTTGATCCTATACTCGTATTTCATTCCCCTGACCACGTGCAACGCAAACTACGGGATGCTTTGTTAGAGCATTTAGATTATACAAAACGGATGCTTGCTAAATTGAGTACCTGCGGTAACCCTTATGTGGTGGCTGAAATCTATGGCGCATCGAGAACATTAGCGGGAGTATAGCAACACATTTGAAAGTGTGGGAGGGACGTAATATGAATTACGCAACAAAATTATGTATTGTTTCAATGTTTAGTGTGTTTAGTGTATCTTCTATGGGCCTAGTGCAAGCGGCTGATACACCTATTGTTTCCACTGGTGGTGCAGCCTATAATATCGGATTGCAAGGAGAATCCACCTTCACTAATTCGGACAATGTTCATCTTGGTGGTCAAACTGGGGCAACCAACAGTGATCCATATTCTCATAGAGGAGACCCAAATGCAAGGGGGAATAACATTGCCATTGGTCGTTTAGCATTGAATGGTTCTCAAGGTGGTGGCAATGTCGCATTAGGTGCTAAAACATTTATGGAAGGCAAAGGAGACTATAACTTCTTAGGTAACTTTGCGGCAGGCTTTAAATCAACTATTTCTGATACAATTGCTATCGGTTCTTTTGCCGGTTCTGGTGCTACAGGGGAATAAAAACGTATGGCTTGGCGCTGGCCAAGCTGGTGGCAGCACAGGCAACAATACGGTGTTGATTGGCTCTAACTCTAATGTGAACGGCAATTTTAACTACGGCATGGGCCATGGCGTTATCTTTGAAGGTAACAAGAACTCTGCTATAGGTGCATACAATAAAATTGAGGGTAACCAATCTGGCGCCTTTGGTGTAGGTACGTATAATGTGGCTACTGTTAAGGGGGATAACTCCTATAGCGTAGGTAACAAGAACGAAATTGGTGCCAATAACACATTCGTAATGGGTAATAATGTAAAAACATCTCTAGATAATGCAGTTGTATTAGGTAATAATTCCACTGCTGAAAGTAGTGATGTGGTGAGCACCCCAAGCTACACTTATGCAGGTGGCACCGTTAACTTTGCCGGCACTGCACCGGTATCCACCGTATCCGTAGGCGCTACCGATCAAGAACGGACCATCACTCATGTAGCGGCAGGCCGTGTAAGTGCTGATTCTACAGATGCCATCAATGGTTCCCAATTATATGGTGCAAATCAACAAATCGATAATCTATATAACAAAATTAGCAACATTGGAAAAGAGGCCAATAAAGGCGATGCTCGTGTCATGAGCACTAGTGCATTACATCCAATGCAATTTGATCCAGATAATCGAGTACAAGTGATGGGCGGTATTGGCCACTACAAAGATGCTAATGCGTTAGCTCTCGGTGTGGGGTATTATCCAAAGGAAAACTTGCTCCTCACAGCCGGTGCTACCGTTAATGACCACATCATGGCCAACCTTGGTGTATCCTATAAATTCGGTGAAAACAAAACGCTACAAAACATCTCTCCTGCTTCCTATAATGCTCTCGAACAACGGGTTGATACATTAGAGGCTCAAAAATAAAAAAAGTTACAAGAAACAGTAGATATGCTGGTAGAAAAATTAAATAATAGATAATATTGAGATACTCAGATAGCTGTATAGTGTGAAAAGATTTTTCATACAAACCTCAATACATAAGCGGATAGTTAATCCTTTGTGATTTAGCTACCCGCTTTTTTTAATTTATTTAACTATCCTATAAATACATTAATTTTTTTGTCATGTAATTCTAACTTTTTGAGTTTTATTATAAATAAACTATTTACAAATATTTAAAATATGTTAATATATTCATGTAATCATCATGAAGAAATGATGAGTTTTGAGAGTGACTTATTGTTTTGTTATATAGGGGATAGAAGAATATGAACAATCGTAAACGTATATTAACACTATTGATCAATGGTGTCTTGTTATCTAGCCTATGTGTGGCTAGTGCAGCGGATACAACAACTGGGTCTGGTAATGGTATTGCCTACGGTACAGGTAGTACCGCAAATAACACCTTAGATGTAGCATTGGGTAACAAAGCTAATGTAGAAAACTACGTTGGCCAAATGGCAGCATAGCTATTGGTGCCAATGCACATGTTGAAAATATGGCAGGTGGTGCAGAAGCCGCTGTAGGAATGGGGCAAACATCCTATTCTGGTAACTTTTGGTCCTCTGCTCGTGTACCGGCAGATCCATCTAAGGTAGTGGGTTCTGTTGCGATTGGTAATAACACATATGCTCGTACAGGTAGTACTATGATTGGATCTCATAACTATCGTGGAGCCATTGGTGATATAACGATAGATACAGATAATAATGGTACACGTGGTGCAAATCTAAATGTATATGCAACAACTGTTGGTGCGAATAGCTTTAGTAATGGGGCTTTCACCACTACTATTGGTACATATAATGTCATTAGTTCCACCTATACAGGTGGTCGTTTCTCAACACCTACTCAAAACTTCGGGGCTACCGTAAATGGTGCTTTCAACAGTATTGAATCTACAAGTGGTGGTTCTACAGCTGGTGTAGCAACGGCTATTACTGGCGTTGCCAACCGTGTAGCGAATTCTAATGGTGTACTTGTATATGGTGCAGGTAATGAAATCACTAATTCTAGTACTTCGTTCAGTACGCCTGGTGAAAGTGCTATGTCCGCGAAGGATTTTGCAGACAAATTAAAAACTGCTGTTACATCCTCTAATGGTGCTGGTGCTACTATGGCGTTTGGTGGCGGTAATAAAGCAGACTATACACTACGTACATCTATGATTGGTGTAAACAACACTGTAACCGGAGTACGTGGTAACCAAAGTAAAGATAACTTGGCTATCGGTGTGGGCAATACAGGTACGAAAGTACAGCACATGACTGTTATCGGTTCTAAAAATACAGTATCCGATGCAAATAATACTCTTGTTTTAGGTGATAATCGTACTGTAACGAGTGCAAACAACACAGTTATCTTAGGATCTAGCGATAATGGCACAACAACGACTGTAAACGATGCCGTGGCTGTAGGTCATAATACAGAAGTATCCGTAGTAGGTGGTACTGCTATTGGTAGTGGCTCTAAAGCAACTGTTGCAGCTGGTGCAGTAGGTTATGATGTTCTTACCAATGCGCCATCCACTGAAACATCTTCTACTTGGGTATCTACAGCATCGGCTGTGTCTGTTGGTGATGTAGATAATAATGTAACTCGTCAAATCACATCTGTCGCTGCTGGTACAAATGATACTGATGCGGTAAATGTGGCTCAACTTAAATTGTTGCGTAACAATGTAGGCGGCGATATTACGAATATCCAAAACAACATTACAAACATTAATGGCAATATAGCTCGCTTGGACAAACGCGTAAATCGTGGTGTTGCTGGTTCTGCTGCCTTGGCGGCCCTTCATCCGCTCGACTTTGACCCTGATGCTAAATGGGATTTTGCTGCTGGCTATGGTCATTACCACAATGGCAATGCTGCTGCACTCGGTGCATTCTATCGTCCTAACGAGGACGTTCAATTGAGCGTAGGTTCTACATTGGGTAATGGGGAAACTGTTGTGAATGCCGGCCTTTCTGTGAAAGTCGGCGCTCATAGCAATGTATCCCGTTCTCGTGTAGCCATCGGTAAAGAAGTGTTGAAACTTAAGAAAACCGTAGCTCTTCAAATGCACAAATCCAAAAATTGACAACTCTTCTAAATGGTGTAGCTGGTACTAATATGAAAGCTGACCGCACTACATTATTCCCAGATGTGCCAAGTAACCACTGGGCATACGAAGCTGTTAGCGATTTATCTCGTCGTGGCTTAGTAGAAGGGTACCCAGATGGTACATTCGGTGGGGACCGTATGTTAACACGTTATGAGTTTGCACAAATCGTATACCGTGCAATTCAAAACGGCGTACAAGTCAATGAACAACTCGTAACAGAATTTAGCCCTGAAATGGCATTGTTCCGCGTAGATACAGTGGCAAAAAATCATCAAGGACAACCAACTATTGAACGTGTTCGTGTCAATAAAAAATAGTTGATAATATAATGTATATTAAAATAATACAATATATAAGATTTATAAAAATATATTATAAAACCCGTAACTATGTAGCGGCTAGTATATCTCATCTGATGTACTAGTCGCTATTTATCGTATAAATAAAATTAATATAACAAATCAGTTACAGTCGCTTAAAATTTCATAATATTTTCATAAAACCGTATCGAAAAATATTGAAAATATGAATGCTATATGGTACTTTTTATACATGTATGCATAAAACTAGACTATTATTGTCTACTTTATAAATGAATGAGTTATCAATAATAAATGATATATATTAGTATGAGGAGATACGTGGACTGTGAATAAGATATTTAAAGTAATTTGGTCTAAATCTAAACAATGTTATGTCGTTGTATCGGAAATGGCGAAGAATACGACGGGGAAAAAGAAGATTGTGGTGGCTAGTATTCTAGCAGGGTTAGCGATGTCAACAATGGGGACTCATGTAATGGCTGTATCCACAATTCCTTTACTGATAAACCATCATCAGCACTTGCCAATGGTTCAGTTAAGAATAACACAACTAATGGTGTCGCTATAGGCAATGCAGCCTATAGCGATTCTCATCAATCCATTGCGATTGGCTTTAGAAGTTTTGCATCAGGTACCTTCTTAGGTGGTTCTATTAAGCCATCTGTTGCGGTTGGTGCAGGCGCACATGCTGAAGGCAATAATACGGTTGCCATAGGTACTGTTGCAGAGAATAGAGCCTCTTATGGTGTTGCATTGGGGAATGAAAGTAAAGTAACATCTGGATCAGATTATGGGATTGCTATTGGTTATCAAACGCAAGTATCAGCTGTTCATGGTATGGCAATAGGTGAAAAGGCTAGTGCATCAGGTTTAATTGGTATGGCTCTTGGTGCGAATGCACAAGCTACAGGGGCCTATTCTTATGCTGGAGGTTTTAACTCTGCATCTGGTGGCGAGGCGGCTATTGCGGTTGGTAAATCTGCTAGTGCTAGTGGTGAGTCTGCTGTAGCAGTAGGTAATGGTACCGTTGCTACTGGTGGTGACGCGGTAGCTATTGGTACGTCATCTCAAGCTACTGGTGGAGACTCTATCGCATTAGGCAAAAATGCGAATGCTAGCAATGGTGATTCCATTGCCATTGGTCAAGATACAGTATCTGATAAAATTAATTCGGTAGCACTCGGCAAGACTTCTCAAGCTACTGGTGCTTCTGCAACTGCGCTAGGGCCACAAGCAAAGGCAACTGGCTCTACGGCGGTGGCAATTGGTCTCAATTCAGAGGCTAATCAAAGTGCTACGGTTGCTGTTGGTTATAATTCTGCTGCGAGTGGTGAAAATGCTGCCGCTTATGGTAATACGGCAAAGGCAGTCGGCAAGAACTCATTGGCATTGGGTGCTAATACACAAGCTACTGTAGAAGGTGGCGTAGCATTGGGCGCTGGATCCATAGCGAATACAGTAGCTGGTGCTGGCTATAATCCGAATACAGGACGAACAAATACATTTACTGGCTTATCTGGTAATGCGTTAACAAGCACTTGGGCTGCTGTTTCTATTGGCGATGGTACTAATACACGTCAATTAACAGGCCTTGCAGCTGGTACCAACAATACTGATGCGGTCAACGTAGCACAACTTAAGAGCATGAACCTTGCTTTCACAGCTGATGGCAGCACAAAGGCGACGTTAATTTAACAAATAGTGCATTAAACGTAGTCGGTGATAGCACGTATATTACGACAAAGGGCGATAATCAAACGCTCACCATTTCTGGTAAAAAGCAAACTATTACTGTTACGAATGGTACGGCTAGTGCTAGCGCAGGCATGGCGGACGCCAATAATGTAGCGCAAGCGATTAACCAAGCAAATGCGGCTCAAACCATTAGCTATAAGGCGAATGGTGGTACGGCTAATACGGTTAAGGTATCCGATGGTCTTAATTTTACCAATGGTGCAAGCACTGTTGCTACTGTAGGTGCGAATGGACAAGTAACTTATGACTTGAATACGACAACGAAACAATCGATTACGGATTCGTCAACTGCTGTTAATCGTACGATTGCCCTTGGTAGTGACTCTGGATCTACCACAGCCAAGAAACTTAGCACAAGTGCTATTGCTTTCAATATCAAAGGCGACACAGGTGCTAATGCGTTAATCACCACAACAGCTACAGGGGATAATGTGTCTATTACACCAACCGCTAAATTGACCAATGCCGTGGCAGCTGCTGAAAATGCAGCAAACAAGAATTTGTCCAATATTTCCTCTAGCGGTGAAACAGTTATTAAAAATTTAGCTAAAGGGGCTGCGCAAGATGCTGTGAAAGTAGCCGGCACGGGCCTTGCTACGGTATCTGATAATACCGTGGGCGGCGTTAAAACATATACGGTAGACGTGAATACCGGTAATTTGGTGGTAGCTGCCAATGGACAAGTCGGTGCTGCTGGTACAACAGGTGCATCTGGTGCGGCCGGTTCTAATGGCGTAGCTACAACACAAAACGTAGCGACTGCTATTAACGATGCTGTGACTAAAGCAAAAGCAAGCACAACACAAGCCTTAGCCGATGCAGAACATAAATTTGCTGGCGATACAGGTACTACATCCGTTCGTAAACATGGTGAAGTATTATCCATTAAAGGCGGTGTAATAAATACTGCTAGTTTGACAACAGGTAACATCGGTGTCGTATCTGATGGGGCAGGTACATTGAACATCCGCCTTGCAAAAGTATTGAGTGGTTTAACATCCGCAACCTTCACCACTGCTGGTGGTAATACTACTGTTATCAATGGTGATGGTGTAACCATTACACCAAGTGGTACTGGTGCCTCTGCTATCTCCATGACAACAGATGGTATCAATGCGGGCGGTAAAGAAGTAAAAGGTATCGCTGATGGTACAGCTGCCGATTCCGCTGTTAGCAAAGGCCAAATGGAAACAGCCATTGCTAATGCACAAACAGCAGCTACATCTACTGAAAGTAGTAGCTAAAACATTGTCTGGCGATACTAACTTGGCCACTGTAACAGGTCAAACAGGTACTGCTAAGGGTGAAACTTATGAAGTGGCCGTATCTGAAAATGCCGTTAAGAACGTAGCTAAAGCAGCCGCACAAGACGCTGTAATCGTAACAGGCACAGGCCTTGCTACGGTATCTGATAATACAACAGGCGGTGTGAAAACATACACTGTGAATGTAGACGAAGGTAAACTTGTCCTCGATGATACAACAGGTAAAATTGGTGCTAATGGTTCTACACAAGGTACGACAGCTGGTAAAAATGGCGTAGCTACAACACAAAACGTAGCAACTGCTATTAACGATGCTGTGACTAAAGCAAATGCCAATAATGCACAAGCTTTAGCCGATGCAAAACACAATTTTGCTGGCGATGACGCTACTGTAATTAGCCGTAAACATGGTGAACAACTTAACATCAAAGGCGGTGCATCTACAACTGCTACAGACCTTACATCTGGCAATATCGCAGTCGTAGGTGATACAACATCTGGTACATTAAATATCAAGATGGCAAAAGCCTTAACAGGTTTAACATCTGCCACATTTACAGATGGATCCGGCAATACACAAACCGTAACAGGTGGTTCCTCTACTATCACGGATGGTGCTGGTAACACGACTACTATCACTAAAGGTGGCGTAACAACGACTGATGCAGCTGGTAATACTACTACGACAGCGCCTACAGGTGTAACCGTAACACCAGCTGGTGCTGGTGCCACACCAATTTCTGTAACAACTAGTGGTATTAGTGCTGGTAACAAAGAAATTAAGAATGTTGCTAATGGTACTACTGATGACGCTGTTGTTAACAAGAAACAAATGGATGATGCATTGAAAGGTGCAACAGATAATACGGTTTCGTTAGGTAGTGAATCTGGTACAACTACTGCTAAGAAATTAAGCACAACTGGTGGCATTAAGTTCAACATTAAAGGTGAAACTGGTGCAAATGCACTCATTACAACATCTGCCACAGGTGATGATGTCACCATCGCTCCAACTGCTAAATTGACAGCGGCTGTGACAGCGGCGGAAAACTCTGCTGATAAGGATTTGTCTAATATTTCATCTGCTGGTAAAACAGTGATCAAAGACTTGGCAGTCACATCTGCACAAGATGCTGTTAATGTAACAGGTACAGGCCTTGCTACAGTATCTAGTAATACAACAGGCGGTGTAAAAACATACACTGTGAATGTAGACGAAGGTAAACTCGTCCTCGATGATGCAACAGGTCAAATCGGCGCTAACGGTGCTACACAAGGCACTACAGCTGGCAAAAATGGTGTAGCTACAACCCAAAACGTAGCAACCGCTATTAACGATGCTGTAGCTAAGGCGAAAGCAAGCACAACACAAGCTCTTGCTGATGCAGAACATAAATTTGATGGTGATACAGGTACCACATCTGTCCGTAAACACGGTGAAGTATTATCCATCAAAGGTGGCGTAGCGAACGCAGCTGATTTGACAACAGGCAACATCGGTGTCGTATCCGATGGGGCAGGCACATTGAACATTCGCCTTGCGAAGGTATTGAGCGGTTTAACATCTGCTACTTACACTGATACAGCAGGTAATACGACTACAGTGACAGGTGGTTCTACTACGATTGCAGATACATCTGGTAATACCCAAACATTGGCTCCAACAAAATCTGAAATTAAGGATAACAATGGTGTATCCACTGTTACTACAAAAGATGGTGTAACAGCTAAAGATGCTAGTGGTCAAACGACATCTTTAACTAAAGGTGGCGTCGATGCAACTGATGGCAATGGTAACACTACATCCTTAACGAATACGGGAGTAAGTGCAACCGATGGCAATGGTCATACAACAGGTCTTACAAACGGCGGCCTATCCACTACTGACGGTACGAATACAACAACCGTAGCACCAACAGGTATTACTGCCACTGATGGTACCAACACTGTTAAATTAAATGGTTCTGGTATTGATGTTGGTAATACAGAAATTAAGAATGTTGGTAAAGCAACTACCGATGATGCTGCTGTTAATAAGAAACAAATGGATGATGCCATTACTAAAGCTACTGCGGATGCAACCCACGAATTTGGCGGCGATGATGCTACTGTTGTAAGTCGTAAACACGGCGAAAAACTTACTATTAAAGGTGGCGCTTCTACCAATGCTGCAGATCTCACATCTGGTAATATCGCGGTAATTGGTGATGCTACAAATGGTGCTTTGAATATTAAACTTGCGAAAGCGTTAACAGGTTTAACATCTGCTACTTACACTGATACAGCAGGTAATACAACTACAGTGACTGGTGGTTCTACTACGATTGCAGATACATCTGGTAATACCCAAACATTGGCTCCAACGAAATCTGAAATTAAGGATAACAATGGTGTATCCACTGTTACTACAAAAGATGGTGTAACAGCTAAAGATGTCAGCGGTCAAACGACATCTTTAACTAAAGGCGGCGTTAATGCAACTGATGGCAATGGTAACACTACATCCTTAACGAATACGGGAGTAAGTGCAACCGATGGTAATGGTCATACAACAGGTCTTACAAACGGCGGTCTATCCACTACTGATGGTACAAATACAACAACTGTAGCACCAACAGGTATTACTGCCACTGATGGTACCAACACTGTTAAATTAAATGGTTCTGGTATTGATGCTGGTAATACAGAAATTAAGAACGTTGGTAAAGCAACTACAGATGATGCTGCTGTTAATAAGAAACAAATGGATGACGCCATTACTAAAGCTACTGCGGATGCAACTCATGAATTTGCTGGGGATACAGGTAATAATTCTGTTCGTAAACACGGCGAAGTATTGTCCATCAAAGGTGGTGTAGCGAACGCAGCTGATTTGACAACAGGCAATATCGGTGTCGTATCTGATGGGGCAGGTACATTAAATATTCGACTTGCGAAAGCATTAACAGGCTTGACATCTGCAACATTTACAGATACAGCCGGTAATACAACTACTGTGACTGGTGCTTCTACTACGATTGCAGATGCTAGTGGTAATACCCAAACATTGGCTCCAACGAAATCTGAAATTAAGGATAACAATGGTGTATCCACTGTTACTACAAAAGATGGTGTAACAGCTAAAGATGCTAGTGGTCAAACGACATCTCTAACTAAAGGTGGCGTCGATGCAACCGATGGCAATGGTAACACTACATCCTTAACCAATACAGGAGTAAGTGCAACCGATGGTAATGGTCATACGACAGGTCTAACAAACGGCGGTCTATCTACTACTGATGGTACAAATACAACAACAGTGGCACCTACAGGCATGACTGCTACTGATGGTACACACACTGTGAAAGTAGAAGGTTCTGGCATCGATGCAGACGGTACAGAAATTAAGCATATCGCTGCCGGTACGGCTGCCGATTCTGCGGTCAATAAAGGCCAAATGGATGACGCTATTACCAAAGCTACAACAAATGCTACCCATGAATTTGGCGGCGATGATGCAACTGTTGTAAGTCGTAAACACGGCGAAAAACTTACTATTAAAGGTGGCGCTTCTACGAGTGCAACAGATCTCACATCTGGTAATATCGCGGTAATTGGTGATACAAACGGTACATTGAACCTTAAACTCGCAAAAGCCTTAACAGGTTTAACATCTGCTACGTTCACAGATGGAAATGGTAATACACAAATCGTAACAGGTGCTTCCTCCACTATTTCTGATGCAGCAGGTAACTCTACTGTTGTGTCTAAAGGTGGCGTAACAACAACCGATGCAGCAGGTAACTCAACTACAACCGCCCCTACTGGTGTAACCGTAACTCCTTCTGGTGGTACACCAATCTCTATTACAACTGATGGCATTAACGCAGGTGGTAAAGAGGTTAAAGGTATTGCCAATGGTACAACCAGTGATGCTGCCGTAAACAAAGGCCAAATGGATGCTGCTGTTCAAAATGCATTGGATGGTACCAAAGCATTGGGTAACAATACCATCACCCTTGGTGGCGATACTGGCTTTACAGACGCTAAAAAATTGAATACATCTGGTGGTATTCAATTTAATATCAATGGTGAAAGCGGTGCTAATGCGTTGATTAAAACAACGGCATCGGGCAATAGCGTATCCATCGCAGCTACCGATAAGTTGAGAAATGCCGTAGCAGCCGCTGAAAATGCAGCCAATAAAGATTTATCCAATCTTAGTGCGAATGGTGAATCGCGCATCAAAGACTTGGCAAAATCTGCGGCATCTTGGAATGTTCAAACCAACGGCTCTGGTACAACAGCTGTATCTGGTGGGGATACTGTTAACTTTGTAAATGGTAAGAACATTACAATTACCAATACTGGCAGAGAAATCAAAGTTGCTACTAAAGATGATGTAAGCTTTGATAAGGTCACTGTTGGTGGTATGACCCTTGATAATAATGGTATCGATGCCGGTAATAAGGAAATCAAAAATGTGGCTGCTGGTACAACAGCAAATTCTGCAGTGAATAAACAACAATTGGACACTGCGATTGCTGGTGTAAGCAATATTAACTACACAACTAGCAGCATCACTGACCGCGCTGGTAGTACACCGGTACATTCTGTCGCATTATCTACAGGATTTGACTTCAAAGGTGATGGCAATATTCAAATTACCCAAGATGCAGCCAATAATGGTGTTATTCACTATGCGATGAATCCTAACTTGTCTGGCATCACGTCTATTACCGGTGCTGGTAATGGAGCACCAACGATGACTTTCAACAGTCAAAATGGCAATACCCCAGCCAATGTATCCATTAATTCCAATTTGGATATGGGTGGCCATCGCATTACCGGTGTAGGTCCTGCGGAAAAACCGACCGATGCGGTAAATAAACAACAAGTGGATCAAGCACTTCGTGGCCTTGCGGGTCTAGCAGATAATGCAGCAAGACAATATGCAAGCAAAGCGGGCGCTAATGCAGCTGCATTGGCAGCATTGAAACCTATTCAATATGATCCGTTAGAACCAACACAAATCATGGCTGGTGTGGGTAATTACAAATCCCAAACCGCTGTGGCACTCGGTATGGCGCACTACACTAATGAAAATACAATGTTCAACATCGGTGTATCCCTCGACAGCCATGACAACATGGTCAACGCTGGTGTAACCCATAAATTTGGCTATAGCCCTGAAAAGAAAGCTATTCCAGATCGCTATAAAGGTGGTCCAATTAGCTCCATCTATGTAATGCAAGATGAAATGCAAGCCTTGTTGGCAAAAGACCAAGAAAAGGATGCTGTAATCTCTAAACAGGCTAGTGAAATCGATACACTTCGCCAACAAAATGAAGATATGCAACGTAAAATCGATATGATTCTTGCTAAATTACAATAATAGAATAATGTAAGCTATACAACAAAAGCGGATAGTGAGTCTAAACTGCACTCCCAGAATTGGATATAATTTTGGGGGTGCAGTTTTTTTGTCAAAATTATATCTGTTTAATAAAATTGGTACAAATTATAATCGCATACTTGCTTTTTATGTTAATATGTTTTTTAGCACAGACATAGATTTGTATTAGGAGTAAAGATTGTATTAAAAATTATAGAATTGAGGAGTAATAAAATAATGGATAAATTTTTGGGAAGACATACTGTTAGGAATAGAGAATACTACTGAGGCCGAGTGGGATAAACTATTTAGTGATTTTGAGAAAGACGGATATATTAATGAAGTATTAAAACAAAATGATTGATATTAACTAGATAAGTAATGAAAAAAACAGCGACTATCAGCCCATTTTTAGGGCTAACTAGTCTGCTGTTTTTATATTTATGATAATATATAGGCAATAGATACTAAATAGACAGTAGATAGACAGCAAGTAGACAGTAGATAGACAGTAAGTAGACAGTAGATAGACAGTAAGTAGTAAAAAAACTAGTATAGTATTGTAGTATAAATCAAAATAATTTTAAAAATATACAATATATTGTAGTTTTGTTTTACAAAATGAATATATAATGAATAGACAGTAAGTAGACAGTAAGTAGACAGTAAGTAGACAGTAAGTAGACAGTAAGTCGAAATAGTACACAAAAGGGCTGTAACAGAATGTGGTTTTACCTCACTCTAGTTACAGCCCCTTTATTATATTTATATACTTATTTCCTAAAGAACCCCAATGCTTGTAAATGACGCAATACTTCATCTAAGTATTGTTCCGATGGCACGCGGTACTGTTGACCGTCCTTCGTTGTCCGTTCGACGGTCACGTTCACATCTAGATCTTCTATGAGTTTTTCTTTTGTAGTTGGTTTAGTTAAGAGACGCATAATGTATAATACACCATGGTCCACGTCATAGTCGATTTGATTATACATGGTCGCCGTCGTCATATACCGATTGCCATCCTTTTCGATGAGGGTTGCAATATAGTCGATGAACCGCTGAGGAATGTAGGTTTCATTTTCCTTGAATGGTAGGTGTTTATAGCGTTCCCCAAAGGTATAGAGTTGTCCGATAACGACCAGTAAGAACAAGCGCGTATAAAGCTTATCCATATCGATTTCATAGCCCGGATACTGATGTTCAATATGGTCGACCACATCTTGTGCAGAGAATGGTAATCGCGTATCCATCATTTCCTTAATAGCGATATGTACCGTATCCGTCCATTCCGGTGGGACACCTAAATCCGTATCTAAGGTAATGAGGAAATAGAGACCATCCAATATGTCCTTGGTTACTGTTTCGTTTTTTGTAATCTGGTCTTCGTTAGATTGTTTCGTTAACAACGCCATGCGGAACTGTGTATCATACACGTAATCAAAGTATTGTTCCTTATCTACGCGGTTATCTTGGGCTAATTTTTTAATATTTGTCACCGTCGCATCCGATAGCCACGTAATAAAGGAGCGCTGCATACATTCATCGCCCACATAGGCACAGCCTTGAGCTTCGGCGCGTTTCACAAATTCTGATACGTACACCGGATCGTTGATGGCCTCTAAATACTCATGGCCCACATAGTAATCATTGGCCTTAAGGATACGGTCAATATTAGGAATCTTGTAACTCGATTTCATGCGCGACCGTTCATCCAACTTCATCGTTTCCTGAATGAGTTGCAACACTTGTTTCGTATACGCCGTGCGGTCCTGTAGGGACGTCGTTGGCGCATGCTTTTCCGAATACAGCATAATATCTCGTAATTGTTCTAACCGTTTCCACCCGGGATACGTATTATATGACACATATGCAATGCCCCGGTCCGATAGATTGCGATTACAAATGCTGAGAATCTTGTCTTTCACCATGTCCGGTACCCACGACCAAATACCGTGCACGATGATGTAATCGAAGGTGCCGAAATCGTCATCGATATCCATGATATTTTTCTCTAACAACGTAATATTCGTGAGCCCCATGGATGCGATTAATTCTTTGCCGTGCTCAATTTGTACGCCCGATAAATCGATGCCCGTGAAAGTAGTCTCTGGATAGTACAGCGCTTGTGGGATGATATTGCCCCCGCACGATGAACCTAGCTCTAACACGCGCGCCCCTTTGAGTGGTGCTGGTGAAAGCCCATATAATCGGGCGCGGGCTTGCAGTGAATTGATGTTAGTGTTGGAGAACGCTTTGGACACATAGAGAAAATTGTCATATGATTCTTTCAGTTCTTCAATCTTTTCTTGCACCACCTCGTTAATAGGAGGCTCTATAGTGTTTGATTTCGATTGAGACATACCTTTTTTAGGTGCTTTAGCTTGCTTTGTATTTGTCTTGGGAATAGAGTTTTGGCTCATGTGTATACCTTTCAATATAGACTAATATATATCTTTTAATAGAAATGAATATTATAACTTGTAATAGAGACGAATTTTCTTAAGTATATCATAGGAGAAATATTTGAGTAGGGTATAACTTGTACCGCGCTGTTCATATTTTCCATGAGAAACCTCTCCTACATCATGATATATATGTGTTTAGTATAGCATAGGCCAAAGAAATGTCGTATAAGGGATGGCTATCCCTAAGCCAACTATCTGCTGTTTTTTATGCTTTCATAATAAGCATAGATAATGATAATTGCATAATCAATTTGGTTGATTTACAATAGTAATAAGCACATGACGGTATATACATAATATTGATATAATTATATGTGTTGTAATGAGGGGCTTATTATGCGAGTAATAGGATGTCATGGAACAACACGTACCAATGCGGGCAGCATTTGTACGACTAAGTGTTTTTTGCCGAGTGGTAGTGAAAAGGATTGGCTAGGTTCTGGTGTTTATTTTTATGATAACAATCAGGAGGCAGCCTATGCCTTTTGTAAATCAGTAAAACGTATAGCAGATGAAGATATTGTTGTTGTCACAGCAATAATTGACTCAGTATTTTATTTCAACCTTTTAGAAATTGAACACTATAATCTTTTTTCTGAATCAGTTAAACGATTTAGAGAACGTGTAGCTAAATTAAAAAATGCTAAGTGTTATCCTAAAAATCTTGGATGGGCATGTACTTGAAGCGATATGCAAAGAAATTTTGTTTGATTTTGTATATGCAACATTTAATGTAAATAATAATTATAAAAGGGCTGAAACGAGAATAGTAAATCCTAATATCATTGATAGTGATTATAATAATGTATTATGTGTTAAAAAAATGTTCAGTGTATATTAAGTGATACTATTAGGGGGTGAATATATGAATATGAGAAATGAATTTGAGTCTTTATTCACTCATTGGGATTCTATGAGTGATACAGAATTTGAATCTTTATTAGCAGAGTGTGGGGTAGAACGCATTGTACCTATTAAAAAGTTAGATGTCGATTATTTAGATGAGAATTTAATACCTGAAAATCGGTGTGTTAATATGACAGCTGACGATACAGATGTAAATCGGATGAAAAGAAATATTGATTTATTAGGTAGTAGTTCATGGGATATTCAAGAAGACACAGCTGTTGATGTTACTGCTCTTCTTTCTGCTTAAGTAGGAGGAACTTTGTATATGAAAGTAAGTAAATTACGATTTACAAATCCTGTTTTACATACCTTTAAATTTGATATTAATGAATCTTTTATATTATCGTATGAGGATAGACCGTCAAAAGTAATAAAGAAACCTACGTATACAACATCTATATCTTATAAGGATATTAATAGTGAAACGGCATTTGTTTTATTAACAATTAATATAGGGAATAAAACTGCCGAGATGCCATTTGAATGTGTTATAAAAATTGGGGCAGAATTTTCTTGGGATTCTACATCTACTCAAAAAGAAATTGCTACCTTTAAATCAATTAGTGCACCTGCACATCTTATGAGTTATGCGAGACCTATTATAGCAATGATTACATCTATGTCTCCGTTCCCAACGTATCAATTACCTTTTATAAACTTTACTGAACATTAGAACTTTTTTGTTATAGAATATAAAAACAGCAGATAGCTGGCTATCCCTCAGCCGACTATCTGCTGTTTTTTATGCTTTCATAATAAGCAGTGGTAATGGCGGCCTAGACTGGAGTGATGTCAGAGATGTATTGATGACTTCACTAGAGTCTGTACAAGATATAGATATCTATATTCATGAGCCTGGAAATTTTGCTTCTAATAAAGCTAAGCATAAGCCTAAATTATCATTAGCAGCTTTATTGCTATTAGATATAAAACGAGGGTTGCGGACTGGATTTTTTAATCAAATTACGTTACAGAAAACAGCTTTTTTTATGAATATGAAGCTAACTAAACCGTATTTCCATTTTAAAAAATATAAATTTGGTCCTTATGATCACTCCATAGATATCGTTGGCCGTAATATTAAGGAATATGTAGAATATTAGTTGATATCTTATCAGCATGAAAACTTTATTCATGAACAAAATTTCATAATTAATAAAAAAATCGTCCCGTATGGGGCGATTTTTTTCGTTTTATATTATTTAGAATTGTTAATTTGTACTGATAGTTAAAAGATGACTAAAAAAATAGAAATCCTTATTTTTATGCAGATTTATGTTATATCGATGTATATGAAAGTTATTAAAACGATATGGCAATAGTTTATAAGTAAAACTAATGCATACATCGATAATTATTGTAGTAAATCGAATTATATAGAAATAAACGGTCTATATAGAGAAAAAAATACCCATAAAATCAATAAAAAAATTGAGTTAAAATATAAAAATATTTATAAATAAATGTAAAATAATAAAAAAATATGTGAGGGAAAAAAATGAAAAAAACCATTTACAAGAGCTTTTATATTTGTTATCTTATATATGACGCAAGATGAGAAATAAATGAAACATGTGTTGCACCTCGAATTTGAGGCTTTTCACAAACATGGAAAAATCTCATCGAACAACATTGTAATAATAAGGATTATAATTGTGTCTTTTTTCAAAGGGGGTTCATAGATTCTATGAATAAGATTTTTAAGGTTGTTTGGAGCAAAACAAAAGAATGCTACGTTGTAGTATCTGAAGTTGCGAAAAATAACAGTGGTAAGAAAAAAGTTCTTGCTAGCGTATTGGCAGCATTAGCTGTTGTTGGTGCAGGGGCTGCTGGTACACCTGTACAAGCAGCACAGGATTTGAATAAAAAGGTTAATATTTCTCCCACTGGTACTATGGCTGGTGGCTATTCTAAAGATAACTCTGTAAGTGATAACTCCGTTGTTGTTGGTTATGGTAATAATACTACGACTAATGTCGCAGGTAATGGTCATGTGGCTTATGGTTTTGGTAATACAGCTACGGAAGATACTACTACCGCAATTGGTGGTGGCAATAAGGCTACAGGAGGTGCCGCTACTGCAGTTGGTTCATTTAATACGGCTTCAGGACGTGCTTCTGTAGCGATTGGTAATGTATCTATTGCTTCTGCTGAAGATTCTATTGCAATTGGTAATCGTGCAAACTCTGATGATTCTACCTACGGTGCAGATAGAGGTAGTGGTCAATTCTCCATTGCTATGGGTCGTAGCAGTTGGGCAAGGGTACTGATAACATCAGTATCGGTCATAAGGCTGAAACAAATTCCACTGGTGACAGCATTGCCATGGGTCGTGAGTCTAAGGCAAACCAAGCTAATGCGGTTGCCATTGGCCCACAAGCTAATGCTAACGGTTGGGGCGGCATTGCCATGGGTCGTGAAGCAGCTATAAGTGCTAACTTTGCGACTGCTATTGGCTATCAATCTAAGGCAGAAGGTAGTTCTTCTGTAGCAATTGGTAAAAATAATACAACTACTGGTGGTGCAGGTGGTGTTGCTATCGGTAATACAAATACATCTACTGGCGATCGTGCGATTTCTATTGGTGAAAGTAATAACTCTAATAAAGAGGATACAATTTCCATGGGTACTAGCAATACAGCTAATACTGCTGGTGCTATTGCCATTGGTCAAAATAATGAAGCAAACTCTGGTAATGTTCCAGGTAATACGATGATTGCTATCGGTCGTGATAACAAAGCGAAAGCACAGGACACTATAGCTATTGGTCGTGAAACTACAGCTTCAAAAGATTTATCAGTAGCTATTGGTAATCGTACAGAAGCAACGGCTAATGCTGCTATTGCTATCGGTACTAATGGAGCTCCTAGTGGTGGGAATACATATAAAACAACAGCAAGTGGATTTGCTTCTATTGCCGTAGGTATGCAATCTGAAGCAACAGCAAGTGTTGCTACTGCTATTGGTGGTAAATCTTCAGCAACAGGTGCAAGCGCTACTGCTGTTGGTCATGGGGCAACTGCAAGTGAAAAAGCATCTGTTGCAGTTGGTAAAAATGCAACTGTAAAAAAACAAGCAACAACTTCTAACTATGAATTCTCTGGTTCTAATGGTACTCCAAGCCCAGCAGGCTATAAAACGGAAACAATTACTGTTAATTCAGCCTCAGCCCCTGCAGGTGGTGCCGTAGCCGGCAATTATTATGATGCGGGTTCTGGCGTTGCTATCGGCAATGGCGCTACTGTTAGTGATGAATCTGATCAAGCTGTTGTTGTGGGTGCTGATGCAAAAACCAATGGTAATGCTCATTATTCCGTAGTATTAGGTTCTGGTTCTCATGCAGATGCATCTGATGGTTTCGTAGCTGGTCATGGCTCTTATGTTAAAGCTCGTGAAAGTATTGCTATTGGCTCTGGCGCTAATGTATCTGGTAATGAAAATATCCGCTCTCAAGCAATTGGTTATGGTGCTACGGTAACAGGTACTGGTGCGTATGATGCCACAGCGATTGGTGCTACAGCTCAAGTTTCTGGCGTACAAGGTGGTGTAGCACTTGGTGCTGGCTCTATGTTAGACCGAACAACAGCTTCTAATGAAAATGCTGGTTGGAATAGCAAGAATTTAAATGGTACTGCTATTCGTAATCGTGCGTATACGGCTGATTTGACGGGTCATGGAGACCAATGGGACTCTGGTCGCATTAATACTGGTGCCGTTTCCGTTGGTAATGACACTCAAAAACGTCAAATTATCAACGTAGCAGCTGGTAACAAAGACACTGACGCAGTTAACGTAGCACAATTGAAACGTTGGCGTTCGTGTTGGTGCCGATACTAATACAGCTACAATTACAGTTGGTTCAAATACAAGTAATGTTGCCGCAGATTTCCTTGCCTACAACGGTCAATTAAACATTAAAGGCGATAACAACCGTGTTACAACTGTATCCGAAAATGATGCAAACGGTAAAGATGCTAACGTAAATGTTAAATTCGATTACGATGGTTTGGTGAAAGCTAAAACTGGTTCTGCAGTTACTGTAGATCAAAAAACAGATGCAGCTGGTAAAACATACTTTGAAATCGACGCTGCAGCAGGAAGCAAAACTGTAGTAGCCGATGGTAAAAATACAACTGTAACTGGCGCAGGTACAACGGCTAGCCCATATAAAGTAAATGTAGAAGGTGCTTTAACAGGTATCTCCTCCATTACAAATAACGGTGGCGGTAAAATCGAATTCGCTACCGGTGGTACAACTATTTCCGGTGGCCCTGTTAATGTATCTAATAACAAAATCACAGGTGTTGCTAATGGTGATGTAAATGCTACATCCACAGATGCAGTTAACGGTTCCCAATTACATGCTGTAAAAGCTGCTGAACGTCACATTGCACCTACAACTACTGGTCATGAATACACTGTTGATAGTAATGGCAATGTAACTATGACATACCTTGATGGTAATAATAAGGCTGTTACTGGTGAACAAGCCGTTATTACAGGCATTGCTAAAAATGATCTTTCTAACATCACAAATGAAGGTAAGAAAGAAATTACTAAACTTGGCACTATTGTAAAAGCTGGCGATAATGTCAATGTATCTGAAAGCTCTGATGCAACAACAGGTCGAACAACTTACACTGTAAACGCTGTAACACCTGCTGTTTATACTAAAGCTGATGGTACAAAAGTGTATAAACGTCCAGATGGCACTTTCACAACAAATCAAAATCTTGCTGCTGGTAATAATGTGGACAAAGGTGATGTAATCACATCCTTCATGGATGGCAATGGCAACACAACTGGCGGTAACATGGTTATCAACAACGTTGGCTCTGCCATCGATAAAACTGGTACATCCACAGGTAGTACATTCTTGACTAAGTTGGATACAGCCGCTACTAATACACCAAATGCAGCTGTAAACGTAAAAGACCTCAAGACTACGTCTGATGCATTGGTTGACAAAGGCTTAAGATTCGATGCTAACGAAGGTAATGAAAAAACTAACAAACTTGGCTCTAAAGTAACAGTCAAAGGTACTGGTGCTTTAACTGCGGGTAAAGCATATGCTGATGAATACAACACAGCTAATATTAGAACAAATATTGAACAAGGTTCTGATGGTAATACAACAATCAACGTTGGTTTAGCTAAAGCGTTGAAAGATATTAATTCTATTTCTAATGGTAACTCCTCTATCACTCTTAACAGCAATCCAGGCGGCACAGGTAATACACCTGCAGTAAGCATTACTGGTGGTAATGTCGATGTTGGTGGTAATAACATTACTAACCTTAAATCTGGTGGTGACACTGATTCCAATGCTGCTAACATTGGCGATGTTAAGAAAATTGCAAGCGATACAGATACACATATCAAACCAGGTACATACACAGTAGCAGCTGATAAGACTGTTACTATGACATATGTAAATGGTAAGGGTGAAACTGTTAAAGCTAACGGACAAGATGTAGTTGCTAAGATCGACTTGTCTGGTTTATCTACAGGTGGCACAACTGCATCCTCTTGGAATGTTAAGTCCTCTGCTAATACTACAGATGGTGGTGCTGTTGCTGATACCCATGATGCAAACGCTCAAAACATTGCAAATGGTAAATCTGTAGAATTCCAATCTGGTAAACTTAGTAGTAAAACAAACTAACGATACTACTGGCGGCAATGCTACTGTAGAATTCTCCTTGTCTGATAAAATCGGTATTGGTGAAAAAGGTCAACCAGGCGTTCCAGGTAAAGATGGCGTTGATGGTAAAATCGGCGTAAATGGTAAAGACGGATCTTCCGTAGTTATCAATGGTGCAGACGGTTCTATCGGTATGACTGGTCCTAAAGGTCAAGATGGTAAAGATGGTATCAATGGCCGTAATGGTGCAGATATCTCTATTACATCTGCTAAAGGTGAACAAGTTCTTATCAACCGTGATCCTGCTCATAATGGTGATGCTGACAAAGCTGAACGTATCGTATATGTTCCAAAAGATGCTAGTGGCAACCCTATTAAAGGTGCTGATAACAAGAACATCGTACGTGAAGTAGCCACTATGGACGATGGCCTCAAATTCGGTGGCGATATGGGTACTGTAAACTCTGTAAAACTCAACAAACAAGTTGATGTTAAGGGTGGCATTACAGATACAAATAAATTAGCTACTGGTAACAACATTGGTGTTACATCTGGCATTGACCCAACTACTAATAATGCAACATTGAATGTTCAATTAGCTAAAGACCTTACAGGTTTGAATAGTGTTGAACTTGGTGGTAAGACAATTAAGACTGATGGTGATCATTTAACAATCACAACCCCTGGTGCAACTCCTGCTGCAACAACAACTACTAAAGTAGCTAACCTTGCTGATGAAAAACACATCAAAGAAGGTACATATGCTGTACAAAACGATGGTTCTGTTACATTGAATTATCAAGATGGTAATAAAAAGGATTTAACAGAAACCGCTAAGATTACAGGTATTGCTAAACAAGATCTTACTAACATCAATGATGCTGGTAAGAATGTTATTACTGGCCTTGGCACAATTGTAAAAGCTGGTGATAATGTAACAGTATCTGAAGCTGCTGATGCTACAACAGGTCAAAAAACTTACACAGTAAACGCTGTAACACCTGCTATTTACACAGATAAAAATGGTAATAAAGTTGTTAAACGTACAGATGGTACTTATACAACAAACCTTGATGGTTCTGCTGGTAATGACGTAGCTGCAAGTGACGTAATCGTATCTTTCAAAGATGCAGCTGGTAATACAACTGGTGGTAACTCCATCGTTAATAACATTGGTTCTGCTATTAATAACCATGCAACACCAGGCGTTACATCCCCTACATATTTGGATAAATTGGATGCTGCCGCAGGCGATACTAAGACACAAAATGCAGCAGTAAACGTAACTGACTTGAAGAACACAGCTGATGGCTTGACTGATAAAGGTTTGAACTTTACTGGTAACAATGAATCTACTGTAAATAAACATAAATTAGGTTCTTTAGTGAAAGTTCAAGGTGAAGGTACTAAAGAAGGTACTAATGCAGCTGGTGCTAAAGAAATCCAAACTTCTGATGGTACTAAATTTGAATCTGCTAAAGATAATATCGCAGTAGAAGCAGATAGTATCGATAAATTAACTATTAAGTTGAATAAAAAAACTTAAAAAGGTATTAACTCCATAAGTAACGGTAGCACATCCATCACATTGAATGATGCTCCAAATGCTACAACACCTGCAGTAACTATTAAGGGCGGCAACTTGTCCATGGGCGATGGCACAACAAATAATAAGATTGTGAACTTGGCTCCTGGTACTGCGGATACAGACGCTGTAAACTACGGCCAAATCAAAGGTTTGCGCACAGAAGTAAACCAGGTAGCAATATTGTAGTTAATAAGACTCAAGATTCAACTGATGGTCATGATATCTACACAATCAGTGCGACAGCAACTGGTGGTACAGCATCTTCCTGGAATATTAAATCCTCTGCAGACACTGCTAATGGTGGTGCTACAGCAACTGATCATAATGCTAACGCTGTTAACATTTCCGATCAAAAAACTGTTGAAATGGTAGCAGGTAAAAACCTTACTGTTAAACAAGGCGCTACAACTGATGGTGCTAAAGTTGAATTTGCTTTATCCGATAAAATCGGTATTGGTGAAAAAGGTCAACCAGGCGTTCCAGGTAAAGATGGCGTTGATGGTAAAATCGGCGTAAATGGTAAAGACGGATCTTCCGTAGTTATCAATGGTGCAGACGGTTCTATTGGTATGACTGGTCCTAAAGGTCAAGATGGTAAAGATGGTATCAATGGCCGTAATGGTGCAGATATCTCTATTACATCTGCTAAAGGTGAACAAGTTCTTATCAACCGTGATCCTGCTCATAATGGTGATGCTGACAAAGCTGAACGTATCGTATATGTTCCAAAAGATGCTAGTGGCAACCCTATTAAAGGTGCTGATAACAAGAACATCGTACGTGAAGTAGCCACTATGGACGATGGCCTCAAATTCGGTGGCGATATGGGTACTGTAGGTGCTGTTAAACTCAACAAACAAGTTGATGTTAAAGGTGGCATTACAGATACAAATAAATTAGCTACTGGTAACAACATCGGTGTTACATCTGTTCCTGATGCTACAACTGGCAATACTGCCTTGAATATTCAATTAGCAAAGACCTTACAGGTTTGAATAGTGTTGAACTTGGTGGTAAGACAATTAAGACTGATGGTGATCACATTACTATCACTTCTCCAGACACTACTCCTGGTGCAGCTCCTGGTGCAACAACAACTACTAAAGTAGCTAACCTTTCTGATGAAAAACACATCAAAGAAGGTACATATGCTGTACAAAACGATGGTTCTGTTACATTGAATTATCAAGATGGTAATAAAAAGGATTTAACAGAAACCGCTAAGATTACAGGTATTGCTAAACAAGATCTTACTAACATCAATGATGCTGGTAAGAATGTTATTACTGGCCTTGGCACAATTGTAAAAGCTGGTGATAATGTAACAGTATCTGAAGCTGCTGATGCTACAACAGGTCAAAAAACTTACACAGTAAACGCTGTAACACCTGCTATTTACACAGATAAAAATGGTAATAAAGTTGTTAAACGTACAGATGGTACTTATACAACAAACCTTGATGGTTCTGCTGGTAATGACGTAGCTGCAAGTGACGTAATCGTATCTTTCAAAGATGCAGCTGGTAATACAACTGGTGGTAACTCCATCGTTAATAACATTGGTTCTGCTATTAATAACCATGCAACACCAGGCGTTACATCCCCTACATATTTGGATAAATTGGATGCTGCCGCAGGCGATACTAAGACACAAAATGCAGCAGTAAACGTAACTGACTTGAAGAACACAGCTGATGGCTTGACTGATAAAGGTTTGAACTTTACTGGTAACAATGAATCTACTGTAAATAAACATAAATTAGGTTCTTTAGTGAAAGTTCAAGGTGAAGGTACTAAAGAAGGTACTAATGCAGCTGGTGCTAAAGAAATCCAAACTTCTGATGGTACTAAATTTGAATCTGCTAAAGATAATATCGCAGTAGAAGCAGATAGTATCGATAAATTAACTATTAAGTTGAATAAAAACTTAAAAGGTATTAACTCCATAAGTAACGGTAGCACATCCATCACATTGAATGATGCTCCAAATGCTACAACACCTGCAGTAACTATTAAGGGCGGCAACTTGTCCATGGGCGATGGCACAACAAATAATAAGATTGTGAACTTGGCTCCTGGTACTGCGGATACAGACGCTGTAAACTACGGCCAAATCAAAGGTTTGCGCACAGAAGTAAACCAGGTAGCAATATTGTAGTTAATAAGACTCAAGATTCAACTGATGGTCATGATATCTACACAATCAGTGCGACAGCAACTGGTGGTACAGCATCTTCCTGGAATATTAAATCCTCTGCAGACACTGCTAATGGTGGTGCTACAGCAACTGATCATAATGCTAACGCTGTTAACATTTCCGATCAAAAAACTGTTGAAATGGTAGCAGGTAAAAACCTTACTGTTAAACAAGGCGCTACAACTGATGGTGCTAAAGTTGAATTTGCTTTATCCGATAAAATCGGTATTGGTGAAAAAGGTCAACCAGGCGTTGCAGGTAAAGATGGCGTTGATGGTAAAATCGGCGTAAATGGTAAAGACGGTTCTTCCGTAGTTATCAATGGTGCAGACGGTTCTATCGGCATGACTGGTCCTAAAGGCCAAAATGGTAAAGATGGTATCAATGGTCGTGATGGTGCTAACATCTCCATGACATCTGCTAAAGGTGAACAAGTTCTTATCAACCGTGATCCAGCTCATAGTGCTGATACTGACAAAGCAGAACGTATCGTATATGTTCCAAAAGATGCTAGTGGCAACCCTATTCAAGATGCTAATGGCAAGAACATTGTACGTGAAGTAGCAACTATGGACGATGGCCTTAAATTCGGTGGCGATATGGGTACTGTAAACTCTGTAAAACTCAACAAACAAGTTGACGTTAAGGGTGGCATTACAGATACAAATAAATTAGCTACTGGTAACAACATTGGTGTTACATCTGGCATTGACCCAACTACTAATAATGCAACATTGAATGTTCAATTAGCTAAAGACCTTACAGGTTTGAATAGTGTTGAACTTGGTGGTAACACAATTAAGACTGATGGTGATCATATTACTATCACTTCTCCAGACACTACTCCTGGTGCAACACCTGGTGCAACAAAGACTAATAAAGTAGCTAACCTTGCTGATGAATTACACATTGAAGATAAAACGTATACAATCGGTGATACTTCTAAACGTACTAATGCAGCAAATGACGAAGTTACATTAACGTATAAAGATGGCAATGGTGCTGAAGTAGCTGGTAAATACGCAATCATCAAAGGCGTAGCTAATTCTAATCTTTCCAACATTACTGATGATGGTAAGAAAGTAATCACTGGTCTTGGCTCCGTCGTAAAAGCTGGCGATAATGTAACAGTTAAAACTGATACAGATGCAACTACAGGTCAAAAAACGTATACTGTAAACGCTGTAACTCCAGCGGTTTACACTAAAGCTGATGGTACTAAAGTAGTTAAACGTCCAGATGGTACTTTCACAACTAACGTTGATGGTGCTCCTGGTAACGATGTACCTGCAAGCGATGTAATCGTATCCTTCCAAGATGCAGCTGGTAACAGAACTGGTGGTAACTCCATTGTTAATAACGTTGGCTCTGCAATCGATAAACCTGGTACAGCTACTGGTAATACATTCTTAACTAAGCTTGATAATGCAGCTACTAATACTCCGTTTGCAGCGGTTAACGTAAGAGATCTTAAGACTACTGCTGATGCGTTGAAAGCAAATGAACTTCACATTGCACCTACATCTGGTGGTACTGATACTGATAAAGGTGGCGTAGTAAAAACTGCTGGCTCCACTGATATGGTATACAAATACGACTCAGCTAGTAAGACTATTACATTGACTTATAACGATGGCAATGGTAAAGCTGTAACTGGCCCTAAAGCAGTTCTTGATTTCACCGACTTGAACATTCCAGCTGGTGGTAACAACTATGGCTTCAAAGCTAATGCAACTGCTAATGGTGGTAAAGTAGCAAATGATACTACAACTCCTGCAGCGGCAACAGCTGTTGAAAATGGTGGCACTGTTAACTTTGCAGCAGGCAAAAACTTGACTGTAAAACAAGATATTGATGCTGCTAACAAAACTCAAACTTATACATTTAGCTTGGATAAAGATCTTACTAACTTAGATAAAATTGTTGTAAATGGTAAAGATGGTATTGACGGTAAAGATGGTGTATCTATCACTGGTCCAAAAGGTGAAAGTGCGCCAGGTGCTAAAGACGGTCAAGACGGTAAAGTAGGTATTGCTGGTAAAGACGGTAAAGATGCTGTATCCATTTCTGGTAAAGATGGCGTTGGTCATATTGGCTTGACAGGTCCTCAAGGTCCTGCAGGTACTCCAGGTGCACCTGGTACACCTGGTGCGAATATCGATATTTCCACAGATCACGGTACACAAACACTTGTGAAACCAGAAGCTCACAATGATAACAAGTCTGAACGTATCGTATACGTACCAAAAGATAAAGATGGTAATCCATTAAAAGATAAAGATAATAACCCTATCAAACGTGAAGTAGCCACAATGGATGATGGCTTGCGTTTCACTGGTAACAACACTTCTAAAGAAAATAAACAAGAAATGAATTCTCTTGTGAAGGTTCAAGGTGAAGGCGTTACTGAAAATGCAGCTGGTAAATTAGAAGCTAATGGCCAAGAGTTCAAATCTGCAGCAGGCAATATCGCAGTTGAAGCAGATGGCGGCAAAACTTTAACAGTTAAGATGAACAAAGATCTTAACCTCACTAAAGATGGCTCTGTAACAATGGGTGATACTGTTGTAAATAACGATGGCATTACTATTAAAGCTCCTACAACTCCTGGTACAACTACAACTGATGTTAAGTTGACTAACCAAGGTCTTGATAATGGTGGTAACAAAATTACTAATGTTGCAGCTGGCACAGCTAATACTGATGCAGTAAACGTAAAACAATTGAAAGACAAAGTTACAACTGTTACTTCTTCTGATAGTTCCATTAAAGTAGTAGACAAAAATGTTGCTGGTCAACCTGGTTATGATGCAAATAAGGGTCACCAATATGACATCACTATCAATAACCAAGGTGTTGTAAATAATGCACAAACTCCTGTTGTGTATACTAAGGAAGATGGCACTAAGGTTTACAAACAACCAGATGGTACTTTCACTACAAATATTGATGGTAGTGGTACAGTAGTTCCTGCAAACCAAGTGATTGCATCTATGAACAGTGCTGGTAACTCTTCTACAGATCCTACTAAGTTACAAAACGTTGGTTCCTCGATTGCTGATAAAACTGGTACTACATTCTTAGATAAGATTAATACAGCAGCAGCTGATCCTAATGCTAAGTATGGTGCAGTTAATGTAACTGACCTCAAATCTACATCTGATGCTCTTATCGATAAAGGACTTGTATTCGATGCAAATAACGGAGAACCTAAGACAAACAAACTTGGTTCTAAAGTAACTATTGCTGGTACAGGCGCTCTCGGTACTACCGAAAACTTTGCAGATAAATACAGCACTGATAATATCAGAACTAACATCAAACAAGATGCAGCTGGTAATACAACTGTTGAAATCGGTCTTAATAAGAACCTTAAAGGTTTAGAATCCGTTAGTGTTCCAGGTAAAGATGGCGTTGATGGTCAAGACGGTGTATCCATTACTGGTAAAGATGGTGCGAATGGTCTTGACGGTAAAGTTTCTATCGGTAAAGACGGCAAAGATGCTGTATCTATCTCCGGTAAAGACGGTATCGGTCACATTGGTTTAACTGGTGCTGCTGGTAAAGATGGTACAAATACGAAAGCAGATATTACTGTTAAAGAAGGCCAACCTGGTTTAAATGGTACTGATGGTATTACTCGTATCGTATACAAAGATAAAGATGGTAACGATCATGAAGTAGCAACTCACGATGATGGTGTAAAATACGCTGGTGATGACGCTCAAGGTACAGATAAAACTAAAGTTATCTCCAAAAAATTGAACCAAACTATCGATATCGTTGGTGGTGCAGATAAAACTAAATTGACTGACAATAACATCGGCGTGAATAACGACGGTGGTAAATTGAAAGTCCAATTAGCTAACGAATTGGCTGGTATCAATACGATTTCCAACGGTGGTTCCTCCATTACGTTTAACAGCAACCCTGGTGGTGCAACTAATACTCCAGCAGTTAAGATTTCTGGTGGCGACCTTAATATGGGTGGTAATAAAATTACTAATGTTAAGAATGGTACAGCTCCAACAGATGCTGCAACTGTTGGTCAATTGACTAAAGTAGAAGCAGGAGATAATAGTGTAACAGTTGCTCATACTACTACAGCTGATGGACAAAATGTTTATACTATTAAAGCTAACCCTGCTGGTACAGTAGATTTAACAAATGTTAATAACCGTATCGATCAACTTGGCGAAGAAGTAGGCCGTGTAGGTGCTCAAGGCGCAGCTCTCTCCGCATTGAAACCTATCCAATACGATCCATTGGAACCAACTCAAATCATGGCTGGTTATGGTAACTACCGTGGTAACTCCGCAGTGGCTCTTGGCGTAGCTCATTATAAAAATGAATCTACATTAATCCATGGTGGTGTATCCTGGGCTGGTGGTTCTAGCCACATGATGGCGAACGCTGGTGTAACTTGGAAAGTTGGCAACCGTGATAGCGAAGCTGCAGTAGCAGATCGTTACCGCAAAGGCCCTATCAGTTCCACATATGCAATGCAACAAGAAATGGCAGCTATGAAAGCTCAAAATGCCGGATTAAAAGGCGAAGTATCTGATTTGAAAGCAGAAAATGAACAAATGAAAGCTCAAATTGCTGCAATGATGGCAAAATTAGGTTTATAATTTGAAACGTTAAACTTTCACAGACGCTGGGAGGAGGGTTCTCATCAATGAGAATCCTCGAATCCCTTTTGATACGACATAGAAAAGAGGAATAGATATGAAAAAATCTACAATGCTTGCTTTCACAGCAGCAATATTTATGAGCGCTGCATCCCTTACTGGTCACGCAGCTAGCGCACCAACGTATGATGATACGTTAATCGTTAAAAATCCTGTAATGACGCCACAACTTGGTTCTGTTGTACTCGTTCCTGTAGCGAGTCCACAAACTGTGGCTGCTGTTCATGATTATGTGAAAGCTTGGCAAAATGCGGAAATCAACATCGCAAAAGCTAAGGTAAAACGCGATAATCACGAACAATTAACTAAAGCGGACGTAAAATGGTTACATTCTTATGACAAACATAATTATGCTGACTATTTCCGTACACATTCTATCGGTCGTGTGCATGGTCAAGAAGTATTCATGAACTGGAACGGTGAAAACCGCAACAAAAATGAATATGAATACTTTGATATGCCAAAATATAATGAGCAAGATGGTTTCACCAATAGCTATGGGTACAATGTACTTCGTAGCATGGTAGACCAAATTAACGCAGTTATCCAAGAGCAAAAGAAAATCGGCGGTCCTATGACTGACGAAGAAGCACAAGCGTTGGAAGACTCCATTTTGGATATCATGGCCCATGACCAAGAACATGTAAACAACGACGAACTCCGTCATTACATGAATGATACAATCTGGTTTGCATCAAAACAAACGGTGAAAAATAAAGCAAGTGAAGAACCTTGCTGCGAAGATGAACATGAAGTCGATCTTCGCGCAGCAATTGCAAAAGCACCTGTTGATCAACCTCAATCTCGTAAAGTAAATTTACGTGACGCTATTAGTAAATAATACTAGTAGATACAATTATAATCATATATGGCCCTCATTATAACTCTCACAATTCCCCCCTTTTTTTTGACTGTATTGGGGGCCTATAAAAAGACGCTCACACAATGTGTGGGCGTTTTTTTTGCCTTGAATTTATAATCTAAGTGCAACTAAAAAAAGATTCATGGCTAATCGATGGTTTTCTTTATAATGAAAACAAATTTTAATAGATATATATTAATTAATATTAAAAATGAGTAGTGTATTTGTTTAATATAAGAATCCTTGATGGTGTCTTTGAACCCTTGTATTTTTCTGTATTATCTCTAATTGTAAGTTTATGGATTTTTATAGTTGAAAGAAGCCCGCATATAGTCGTAAAACTGACAATCTTTATATTGTTTAACATATTTATAAACTAAAAAAAGAACCCATACATATATGAGAAATAAGTGAAGAGACCAAACTAAAATAAGTCGTTAATACAGTTATAATGTGCTTTTTACGTAAATGAGTTAATTTTTACTCATATATATAAATTTCAGTTTATTTTTCATCTAAAATATAAAATTTCATTAAATAAATGAGTGAAAAAGTATTTACAATTAATTAATAAATTGATATTATTGAATTATCCTATATGAAGTGTGTGTGAATGAGAGGAAAGCCACTCTTCATGAAGTGAACAAAAGTGGAAAAGTTACATTTATATGTACTTATGAGAAAGGGGTTCAAAGGTTTTTATGAACAAGGTCTTTAAAGTCGTTTGGAGCAAATCCAAAGAGTGCTACGTTGTAGTGCCTGAGATTGCAAAAAAATAATAGCGGCAAAAAAAGAAAGTCCTAGCTAGCGTATTGGCTGGTTTAGCTGTAGCTGGTGCTATGGGCGGTATTGCGCCTCAACAAGCCATGGCCGATGCGGATTATGGCAATAGTCATGTTAATATCTGGGCTAATACTCATCCTGGTTTCAATGGCGAAAACTATAATGTTGGTCAAAACTCTATCGTTGTAGGTTATCAAAATCAAACTGATTATGATGCTGGTCATGATGGTAAGGTAGCAATCGGTGCTAGAAATAAAGCATCTGCTAACTCTGCTATGGCTATGGGTAATAGAAATAATGCTACAGCAGGTGCTGCTACTGCGATTGGTGCAGGGAATGATGCGACCGCAGATACAACACTTGCAGTTGGTAATAAAAATAATGCGAATAAACAGAATGCAATTGCTATTGGTGCATACAATAACCAAAACTGGACAGAAGGTTCTTGGCAAACAACACCTAAGCAAGCTGGTGCTTATTCATTAGCTATTGGTAACTTTAACGATGCTTTAGGTAGTCGTGCTACTGCAATAGGTTCTTATACTACAGCTAAAGGCGAATGGGCTACGGCTATTGGTGCTCAAACTACGGCAAGCGGTGATGGCGACGTAGCGATTGGTGATACATCTAAAACGAATGCAACCGGTGTTGGTCATGCTGTAGCTGTGGGCTGGCATGCTGAAACTGGTGCTGCTAATGCAGTGGCTGTAGGCCCTAGCGCATTAGCTAGTGGTAAAAATTCCGTATCTGTTGGTAATAATAATAACTCTCGTGTGCAAGACACAGTTACCATGGGTCAAGACAATGATGCGAAAACAATGGGCGGTATCGCCATTGGTAAAAACAACATGGTGGACTCCACAAATGGTGGCACAAACGATCCAGAAACGAGAGATGAGAATTCTCAAATCGCCATCGGTCGTGATAACACAGCCACTCATTTAGATACCATTGCTATCGGCCGTGATACTCATGCAACAGGCTCTGGTGCAACTGTAGTTGGTGCTCGTGCTGATGCGTCTGGCAACAATGCTATCGCTATCGGTAATAGTGGTAAGAATTCACGTCGCGTAACAGCATCCGGTGTTAATTCCATTGCTGTTGGTATGCGATCCCAAGCAACTGGTGAAGCTACTATTGCACAAGGTGCAGCCGCTGAGGCAGCTGGTAATTTCGGCATTGCTGTAGGTCGTATCTCTAAAGCAAAAGCAAACTATAGCCAAGCGTATGGCAACGAAGCTACATCCTCTACAATGGGCTCCATTGCGATGGGCACTTTAGCTAAAGGCGGTAACGATAATGGTGCAGCCTCTGAAGGTGGTTCCGTAGCCGTTGGTAATGCTGCTTGGGCTACTGGTAACCGTGCGATTGCCATCGGTAGTATTCGTCCTACTGAAGGCAATTTGAAATACCCAACTGGCGTAGGTAAAGATGTGGCTACAGGTCTTCAAGGTACTGATTACAATACACAAGCTACTGCTAACCAAGCGATTGCTGTAGGTTCCGGTGCACGTACGGAAGCGCAAAACTCCATTACTATGGGTACTAACGCCAAGGTTGATGCTACTGCAAATGGTTACACATACCAAAAACTAATAATTCAGGCGTAAAAGAAACATTGACATTGTCAACGGATCCAACTCCTACATCTGGTATTAATGGTAGAACTACATATGATGCTGGTAATGGCATTGCTATTGGTAGAGATTCCCACGTAACAGGCAAAACAACATCAGCTATTGCGATTGGTAACTCTGCATTAGCCGATGATGGCGCTGTTGCTGCTACCGTTATCGGTGCTGGTGCATCCTCTAAATCCGTAAGCTCTGTAGCGATTGGTACAACTGCTAACGTACAAGGCGGCGAAGGTGCTGTTGCTGTAGGTTCCGGTGCTACTGTTACAGGCAATTACGATAATGCATCCGCCTTCGGTTCCGGTGCAACCGTCAATAAAACAAATGGTACCGCTCTTGGTGCCGGTGCACAAACCAATGTGCGTGGTGGCGTAGCTCTTGGTGCTTTATCCCAAGCTGATGAACGTTCTGGTGCAGGCGAATCCACAGGTTTCCATGCAGCTAACCGTACACGTGAATACCAAGGTGAAAATAAAGGCCTTGCAGATAATAACTTGCAATTATTCCATGCGGATATTGCCGGTGGCGATGCTGGCATGGTTTCCGTTGGTAATGATGGCATTAAACGTCAAATTACTAATGTTGCATCTGGTACATCCGATTATGATGCGGTTAACGTTGCCCAATTGCGTAACGTTGGCGTCGTTGTAACTGGTGATACTGGTAAGAGCGATTTCCTTGTACATGATGGCAAGTTGAACGTTGTTGGCACAGGTCGTGTTTCTACAACAGCTGCTAATGATGGTGCGAAAGATTCCAAAATCACTGTTGCTTTCGATGACAAAGGCATGGTGAAAGCTGGTAAAAATGTTACTGTTGATGAAAAAACAGTTAATGGTCGTACTACATACACAATCAACGCTGCAGACGCTGCTGCAAAATACGATTTCTTAACAAATGCAAAAGCTAACGGTGGTAACTTAGACGGCACTGCAAAACCTGCAACTGTAGCAAGCGGCACTACTATTAACTACGCAGCTGGTAAAAACTTAACAGTTAAACAAGATATCAGCCAATCTACAGGCGAACAAACCTATACATATTCCTTGAACAAGGATTTAAAAGAAATTACTTCCATTACTAACAATGGTGGTCCTACAATGCACTTTGGTGGTGACAACATCAGCATCACTGGTGGTAACCTAGATCTTGGTGATCACAATATCACTAACCTTAAATCTGGTGGCGATGTAACCAATAACGCTGCTAACATTGGCGACGTTACACGTATTTCCAAAGCTAACGATTTACACATTGCACCTACAGCAGGCACTAACAACAATGTGACTGAATACACTGTAGATGCAAACAAAAAGGTTACATTGACTTACCAAGATGGTAATGGCAAAACTGTTAACGGCCCTAAAGCAGTTATCGACTTGAGCGGTTTAAAAACTGGCGATATGAGCTCTTTCAACGTAAAATCTTCTGCTACAGAAGGTAAAGTGGCACAAGGTTCCGCTGGTGTTCAAGAAATTCGTGATGGCAAAACTGTGGAAATGCAAGCCGGCAAAAACATGACCATTAAACAAACTAATAAAAATGGTAATGCAGCTGTTGAATTTGCATTGAACAAAGACATCGATTTGACTCCAGATGGGTCTATCAAAATCGGTGACACTAACATCACTGACAATGGCTTGACTATTAATGGTGGTCCATCCATTACAAAAACTGGCATCAACGCTGGTGGTTTGAACATTACTAATGTGAACGCTGGCGTAAATGATAATGATGCAGTTAACGTAAGCCAATTGAAGAAAGTTCGTGCTGACGAACGTCATATCAAACCTGGTGAATATGCGGTAGATGCAAACGGCAAAGTAACGATGACATACCTTGATGGTAACAACAATGACGTTGCTAACGAAAAGGCTGTTATTACAGGTATTGCTAAACAAGATCTTTCCAATATCAATAAGGGTGGCGAAACAGTTATCCAAAATCTTGCTAAAAAATCCATCGATATGGAAAATGGTAAGAATACAACTGCTTCTCACCGTGACGTAAATGGCGTTAAAACTTTCAAAGTAGACGTTGAAGGTGACTTAACTGACATTACATCCATCACAAACCAAGATGGCGACGGCAAAGTTGTATTCGGTGGTAACCAAACTGTTAACGTAGCAGGTGACCATAACATTAACTTGAACGCCAAAGTTGGTGACATCACTGGTTTAACTAACGTAACGTTGGATGCTCCTGATTTCGCTAAAAAAGGTCGTGCCGCTACTGAAGAACAATTGAAGATCGTTAACAACGGTTTTAATAATACAGTTGGTTTAACTGGTAACACAGGTGCTACTGATCTTCAAAAATTGAACCAAGCTGGTGGCTTGAGCTTTGGCGTAATTGGCGCTAACAATGGCCAATACATCAAAACAACTGCATCTGGCAGCAACGTAGCTAGCTGACTTGTCCGATGATGCGTAAAAAAAGCAAATTGAAACAATACTGTAGAAGTTCGCGGTAAAAATGCTGCGAAGGTTACTTCTGTCACAGAAAATACGGTTGACGGTGGTAAGAAAACAATCTACACAGTAGACGTTGATAATGTAACACCTACAGCTGCTTCTACTGAAAAAAAGTGAAAGCGAAAGCTAGATGTAACAGGTTCTACAGATACAAATATCGCTAAAAGGTTACACCTCAAAGCAGGTGACAATACGGCGATGCTGGCGCAACTTACGAAGTAAACGTTTCCCGTAACGACGTAAAAGACGCAGCTCGTGAAGCGGTAACTGTAAATACTACAAACACAACTAACAACCCTATCACTGTTACACCTGTTCAAGATGAAACAAACCATAACACTACATACACAGTAACATTCGATGGTAACAAAGCAGCTACACAAATTCCTTTGACATACAAAGCGAATGGCCAAAATGCTCAAACAGTTACATTGGATAAAGGTTTGAACTTTCACAAACGGCAGAAACACAACAGCTTCTGTAGATGCTGAAGGCGTTGTTAAATACGATGTGAATAAAGACTTAGTTAACATCAATTCCATTTCCAATACTACAAATGGTCCAAAAATGGAATTTGGTCCTAACTCCATTAACATCACAAATGGCCCTATCAACATGGGTGACCAAAACATCACTAACCTTAAATCTGGTGGCGATGTGATCAATAACGCAGCTAACATTGGCGACGTAAAACGTATTTCTAAAGCTAACGACTTGCACATTGCTCCAACATCTTCTAATCGTCACTGGTGAAACAACTACATCTTACGCTTACGATACAGCAAGCAAATCCGTAACATTGAAATACAACGATGGTAACGGTGCTAACCAATCTGGTACAATCGCAAAAATCGACTTGTCCGGTTTGGCTGATCAAATCAAAGATGGTTACTCCTTCTCCACTGACGCTAAAGGCAATGTAGTTGGTAACCATGCTGTTACACCTGTAGCAAATGGTAAAACTGTTTCCTATGCAGCAGGCGATAACTTGACTGTAAAACAAGATATCGACGCTACAACTGGTGAACATACTTATACATACGCATTGTCCAATGACATCAAGGTCGGCAAAGACGGTAAAGATGGCATCGATGGTAAAATCGGCGTAAACGGTAAAGATGGTTCCTCCGTTGTGATCAATGGTAAAGACGGTTCTATCGGCTCAAATGGTAAGGACGGCAAAGACGGTCTTACTATGAAAGCAAAAGACGGTCAACCTGGTGTGAATGGTAAAGATGGTATCACTCGTATCGTATACGAAGATCACAACAACGAATACACACGAAGTGGCTACATTGGATGACGGCATGAAATATGCTGGCGACGATGCACAAGGCACAGATAAATCCAAAGTGATCGCTAAGAAATTGAACGAAACTATGGACGTTGTTGGTGGTGCAGATAAGTCCAAATTGACTGACAACAACATCGGCGTGAACAACGTAGATGGCAAGTTGAAGGTTCAATTGTCCAAAGAAGTGAACTTGACTCCATCTGGTTCCTTAACAATTGGCGATACTGTAGTTAACAACAATGGCTTGACTATCTCAGGGTGGTCCCATCCGTTACTAAGACTGGTATCAACGCTGGTAACTTGAACATTACTAATGTGAAAGCTGGCGTAAACGATACTGATGCAGTTAACGTAAAACAATTGAAAGATGCTCGTACAGTTGTTACATCTAACGATAATTCCGTAACAGTTAATAAAACTGAAAACGGTAACCAAGTGACTTACGACTTGCATGTGGCTCCTGGTGCTGCACAATCCGTATGGAATGTGAAATCCACAGGTAACACAACTGCTGATTCTGAAACAGCTGCAAAAACTATCTCTGATGGTAAAACAGTTGAAATGGCAGCAGGCAAGAACTTGACTGTAAAACAAACTAGCAACAACGACGGCGCTAAGGTTGAATTCGACTTGGCTAACGATATCAAGATTGGTAAAGATGGCAAAGACGGCGTTGACGGCAAAATCGGCGTAAATGGTAAAGATGGTTCCTCCGTTGTCATCAATGGTAAAGACGGCTCCATCGGCTTAAATGGTAAGGACGGCAAAGACGGTCTTACTATGAAGGGCGAAAAAGGCCAACCTGGCTTAAACGGCAAAGATGGTATCACTCGCATCGTTTATGAAGATAACAATCATGATAAACATGAAGTGGCTACGTTAGATGATGGTTTGAACTTCACTGGTAACAACACTGATACAGTGAACAAACAAAAATTGAACAGCTTAGTAAAAGTACAAGGCGAAGGCGTAGATAAAAATACATCTGCTACATTCAAGAGCGCAGCTGGTAACATCAACGTAAAAGCTGATGGTACAGATACTTTAGAAGTTCAATTGAACAAAGACTTGAAAAACATCAACACAATTAAGAACGGTGGCAATGCTACGTTCACAATTGGTGGCGATAACTTCGCATTCAATGGTGGTAATGTAAGTCTTGGTGGTAACAACATTACGAACCTTAAATCTGGTATCGTAAACAACAACTCCACTGATGATACAAACGGTGCTAACATCGGCGACGTTAAAACAATTTCTAAAGCTAACGACTTGCACATTGCTCCTACTACATCTAATCGTACTGGTGAAACAACTACATCTTACGCTTACGATACAGCAAGCAAATCCGTAACATTGAAATACAACGATGGCAACGGCGCTAACCAAGCTGGTACAATCGCAAAAATCGACTTGTCCGGTTTGGCAGATCAAATCAAAGACGGTTATTCCTTCTCCACTGACGCTAAAGGCAATGTAGTTGGTAATCATGCTGTAACAGCTGTTGGCAATGGTAAAACTGTTTCCTATGCAGCAGGAGATAACTTGACTGTAAAACAAGATATCGACGCTACAACTGGTGAACACACTTATACATACGCATTGTCCAATGACATCAAGGTCGGCAAAGACGGTAAAGATGGCATCGATGGTAAAATCGGCGTAAACGGTAAAGATGGTTCCTCTGTTGTAATCAATGGTAAAGACGGCTCTATCGGCCTCAATGGTAAGGACGGCAAAGACGGTCTTACTATCCGTGGCGAAAAAGGTCAAGATGGCGTAGACGGTAAAAATGGTACTAACGGTATCACTCGTATCGTATACGAAGACCACAACAACGATAAACACGAAGTGGCTACATTGGATGACGGCATGAAATATGCTGGCGACGATGCACAAGGCACAGATAAATCCAAAGTAATCGCTAAGAAATTGAACGAAACTATGGACGTTGTTGGTGGTGCAGATAAGTCCAAATTGACTGACAACAACATCGGCGTGAACAACGTAGATGGCAAGTTGAAGGTTCAATTGTCCAAAGAAGTGAACTTGACTCCATCTGGTTCCTTAACAATTGGCGATACTGTAGTTAACAACAATGGTTTAACTATCTCTGGTGGTCCATCCATCATTAAAACTGGTATCAACGCTGGTAACTTGAACATTACTAATGTGAAAGCTGGCGTAAACGATACAGATGCAGTTAACGTTAAACAGTTGAAAGATGCTCGTACAGTTGTTACATCTAACGATAACTCCGTAACAGTTAACAAAACTGAAAACGGTAACCAAGTGACTTACGACTTGCATGTAGCTCCTGGTGCTGCACAATCCGTATGGAATGTGAAATCCACAGGTAACACAACTGCTGATTCTGAAACAACTGCCAAAACTATCTCTGATGGTAAAACAGTTGAAATGGCAGCAGGCAAGAACTTAACTGTAAAACAAACTAGCAACAACGACGGCGCTAAGGTTGAATTCGACTTGGCTAACGATATCAAGATTGGTAAAGATGGCAGAGACGGCGTTGATGGCAAAATCGGCGTAAATGGTAAAGATGGTTCCTCTGTTGTGATCAACGGTAAAGACGGCTCCATCGGCTTAAATGGTAAGGACGGCAAAGACGGTCTTACTATGAAGGGCGAAAAAGGCCAACCTGGCTTAAACGGCAAAGATGGCATCACTCGCATCGTTTATGAAGATAACAACCATGATAAACATGAAGTGGCTACGTTAGATGATGGTTTGAACTTCACTGGTAACAACACTGATACAGTGAACAAACAAAAATTGAACAGCTTAGTAAAAGTACAAGGCGAAGGCGTAGATAAAAATACATCTGCTACATTCAAGAGCGCAGCTGGTAACATCAACGTAAAAGCTGATGGTACAGATACTCGAAGTTCAATTGAACAAAGACTTTGAACAACATCAACACAATTAAGAACGGTGGTCCATGCTACTTTCACAATCGGCGGCAACGAATTCAAATTCGACGGTGCAATGTGAACATGGTGGTAACAACATTACGAACCTTAAATCTGGTATCGTAAACAACAACTCCACTGATGATACAAAATGGTGCTAACATCGGCGACGTTAAGACAATTTCCAAAGCTAACGATATTCACGTTAAAGATACACGTTATACTGTAAACGCGGATAAAACTGTTACATTGGAATATGTTGACGGCAATGATAAGAAAAATCAATAAAACAGCCGTTATCGATTTGAGCAACTTGCCTACAGGTGGTAATGCCATCACATATAAAGCGAATAACCAAAATGCTCAAACTGTATCCTTGGATAAAGGTTTGAACTTCATGGATGGTAACTATACGAAAGCATCCGTTGATGCAGATGGCATTGTTAAATACGACGTAACAATCGGTAAGGTGAAAGACGGTGTTGACGGCAAACCAGGCGTAGATGGTAACGATGGTATCGCAACAGTTAAAACTGCAGTAGATACAATCAATAACTCCGGTTGGAAAGGTGATGTTACTGGTAATACAGTAGGTAATCACACTGCAACAATCGTTAAACCAGGCACAACTGTAAACTTCGGTGCTGGTAAAAACGTAACTGTTGAACAAATCGTTAATGCTGTAACAGGTGACCACACTTACAACTATGCATTGTCCGACGATATCAAACTTGGTAAAGATGGCAAAGACGGTGTTGATGGTAGAATTGGCGTAAACGGTAAAGACGGTTCCTCCGTTGTTATCAATGGTAAGGATGGTTCTATCGGCCTAAATGGTAAGGACGGTAAAGATGGTCTTACTATGAAAGCTGAAAATGGCCAACCTGGTCTAAATGGCAAAGATGGTATCACTCGTATCGTTTATGAAGACAAAAATAACAATAAACACGAAGTGGCTACATTGGATGACGGTTTACGTTTCACTGGCAACAATGAAGTGGAAAATAAACAAAAACTTGGATCCCTTGTAAAAATCAAAGGCGAAGGCGTTTCTAAAGACGAAGAAGCTACATTTGAATCTGCTAAGGGCAATATCGCTGTCACTGCTGATGGTACAGATACATTGACTGTTCGTTTGAACAAAAACATCAAAGGCATCGACTCTATCCAAACTAAGGAAATCCACTTAGGTACACCTGATAATTACACAACCATCAAGAAAGATGGGGACCGCATTAAATACGGTGATAAAACAATTGCTAATACTGACGAACTCTGGACAATCCAAGCTAATGGCACAGATGTTCCAGCTAACGGCGGTAAAGTAAATGTGAAAGGTGCTGACGGTATCACAGTATCTAGAACTGCGAATGGCGAAATGACTATTAGCGGCTCTGGCCTTGGTACAATGAGTAGTTTCAACGTTAAATCCACTGGTAATACTGCTGATGGTTCTGAAACAGCAGCTAAGAAGATTACTGATGGTAAAACAGTTGAATTCTCCGGCGGTAACAATGTCACTGTAAAACAAACTAGCAGCGGTGATGGTGCTAAAGTAGAATTTGCATTGAAGAACAATATTGACCTTACTCAAGACGGTTCTGTTAAGATTGGCGATACTAAGATTACTAATGGTGGCTTAGTTATCAACAATGGTCCATCCATTACAAAGATGGTATCAATGCTGGTAATAAACAAATTACTAATGTTGAAGATGGTGTTAACGATACTGATGCAGTTAACGTACGTCAATTGAAAGATGCTAAGACTAAATTAGTAGATGGTCAAAACACTACAGTAACTGGCGATGGTTCTAAAGCTAACCCTTACAAAGTTAATGTCGAAGGCGATTTGAACAAAATCACTTCCATCACTAACAAAGAAGGAGATGGTAAATTAGAATTCAAAGGTGACCAAGTAGTTAACGTAGCTGGCGACAACACAATCAAGCTTGATGGTAAAACTGGTGACATCACTGAGCTTAACTAACAAAACTCTTGATTCTGCTGACTTCTGCAACTAAAGGTCGCAGCAGCAACTGAAGAACAATTGAAACTTGTTCAACAAGAAGCGCCTAAGAAATCTACTGAAAAGTACAAGCTAAAGCTGATGCTAATAATATCGCAAAAGTAGCTCCTAAAGCTGGCGATACATTTGGTGCAGCTGGTGCAACATACGAAGTATCTGTAGATAAAAACGACGTAAAAGACGTAGCTCGTGAAGCAGTTACTGTATCTGGTGATAAAAAGCGATTACTGTAGACGTTCAACCAAATGCTACAAACCATACAACTAACTACCAAGTTAACTTCAATGGTAAAGAAGCAGCTAAACAAATTCCATTGACTTATAAAGAAAATGGTAGCACGCTAGAACAGTAATGTTATCTGATGGTTTTGGATTTCACTAATGGAGTGAATACTACGGCGCACACTGTCATGCGAATGGTAAAGTATCCTTCGACGTGAAAAGGTGACTCACTAATATCACTCCATTTCTAATAACTCTAATGGTCCCAAGATGTCCTTCGGTGGTGATTCCATCAATATCACTGGCGGTAGCCCTCAATATGGGTGATAATTATATCCATAATGTGAAAGCCGGTGAAAAAGAACACTGATGTTGTTAATGTAAGTCAATTGAAAGCGGCTAAAACAGAAGTAGCTGGTCGTAATGTGACTGTAGAACATCGTCTTGGTGAAAATGGTCAAGATATTTTACAAGGTTAATGCAGCAGGGAGCAGTATCCGTAGA